>ENA-OFDP01000046-OFDP01000046.1-metagenomes-genome-assembly--contig:-NODE-46-length-59093-cov-6.667824_pt1 | contig 59093 bp, 36 predicted proteins | sample MGYA00153389_OFDP01 | MGnify analysis MGYA00153389
TACAGAAATATTCCATTCCCAAACAACTTTTGCTCGCGTCGGGAACTAAAGCAGCACTCCAATTCTTAAAGTTTTGAATTCGTCCAACTTTGACTTCGGGAGAATGAATGTAAATCCAGTTGTCGGGAAACAAGTCCTTGCGATCGACAATCAGCGATACAATCAAAAAATCTCGATATTTGAGCGATCGCGCCGCGTGCAAAACCTCCTCTGGCGGCTGTGGCTCAAGTCTTGCTACCAGCGCAGATATCGGCATACTCGTAATGAAATTATCCGCATAATATTGAACTAATTCTCCGTTTTGTTCCGCAGTAATACTTTTAATTTTATTTCCTTCACGCTGAAAGCTAATTACCTTAGTATCGAGATAAACTTTGCCATCTTTGCTTTCCACAGCCTCCGCGAACTTTTCCCACATCATCCCCGGCCCCAAAGCCGGATAGTCAAACTCTTTGATTAATGTTTTAGTGTCATTGCTACCAAACAAAGCATTAATAATCGCTGTTGTCAGCGACAGTCCTTTAATCCGCTGCGCCGCCCAATCTGCTTGAATTTCCGAACAGGGAATTCCCCATACTTTTTCTGTATAAGTTTTGAAGAATGTTTTGTAGAGGCGATCGCCAAAACGATTGATCACCCACTGCTCAAAAGTTTTTTCTTCAGGAAGTGGCCAAATTCTCACTTTCAGATAGCTCAACAAAATTAGCAGACTTTCAAATATACCTAAATTAAATAAAGTATTGAAGGCACTTATCGGATAATTAAAAAAACGACCTCGATAATAAATTCTGGACAAGCGCGGCACTTTAATAAAATCATTTCCTAGTACCTCTTGCCACAACTGCTGTACGGCTACAACTTTAGTATAAAAGCGATGACCCCCAATATCGAAACGATAGCCTTTGTAGGTTTCGGTGCGAGCTATTCCCCCAACTTTATCGCCTTTTTCGAGTACAACAGGGATGATGCCTTGCTTGACTAGCTCGTAAGCTGCGGTCAAACCGGCAGGCCCAGCACCGACGATCGCAACAGGATAATGTTTCACGCTTGCCTACCTCTAGCTTTTTATCTAACTATACAATCCTGTTATAACTTGTCAAATTGATAAATGCACCCGTGATTACCCCGATTAGCTATCGATCGACCTGATGTTGAAGGGCAATTTGCCTTAATTTATTCAGCGATACCAGCAAGCTAACTTTGCCAGTCAAGGGCTTTTTTTGGGATAAGTGGCGACCCGTGCCGATCGCAAATGCCAATCCACTATAAAAATAGAAAAGCCAGTGCCAAGGAATTGTTTTTAGGGCAAACAAGATACCGTGTTTTCGCCTAAAAAATCGGTAAAGCGGTGCATTAATTACTACCAATGGTATAGCTAGCAAGCCAGCGACTAGCAGACTGTTCAGCGACCAGCACGTCCCTAAAACAAAAAGCAGCACTGCATAAGTTAAAATCACGCTGATGCGATTTGAAACTTGCAAGTTGAGGTCGTTATTCAATTGGCGATCGCGCCAAATCAGCTCAGTCCAAGGCAGCGCTCGGTAAAAAAAGTCAGCTTTCACCATCCCCATCGGTTCCCAGCGCTTTAAATGCTTCACCTGCAATGTTTTACACAGCCGAATTTTATAACCAGCTTGTTTCAAACGGTAGCCAAGCTCAATATCCTCGATCGAAGGTTCGCGATAATTCTCATTAAAGCCACCCATCTGCAAAAAAATTTCCCGGCGAATCAATCCACAAGCGCCCCAAAAGGTCGAAGCTTCTTCATTACCTGTTTGGTGCACGTAGTGGTGCATCAGATTTCTATACTGCGACAGAAACCCTGGATCTCCAGGAGCATCGTCGTAGGAACCAATGGCCGCAGCTAAGTACGGATTATTTTTAAAGACCGATTTGGCATAACCCACAGCTTCAGAACAAACAGCGACATCAGCATCGACAAAAAACAGAATATCTCCCTTAGCAGCTTGAGCTCCCAAATTTCTGGCTCGGGCGGGCCCCCCACATTCGGGCATCCTGATTAATTTAGCGCCAAATTCCTTAGCCAAACGCCAGGAACCGTCACTTTCACCATCTGCTACTACAATAATCTCGATCGGTCTTGGTACAGCTTGAGCCAGTTTTGACAAACAGGTGCGGAAGTAAGAACCCCCGTTGTGGACTGGGATAATCACTGATACAGTCGGGTCGGCGGTAGAAATCATCACCTAGTTCTTTTAAACTGCATGGAAAAAAAATTGCTTGGATTTTACTGGTGCTATTTCACGAAGGGTAAAATCAGCTCTACTTTTTCGTTTATAACCCGATTTCTGTTTCTATTCAACTAAATTCTTTACTAGCGTTTTTGACTGCATTTTTCCCCGTTCGTACCTGCATTCTACGCCACATCTTGCTGAGAATGACCCGATCGAGACAACAGCTTTACAAAATCTTTAAATACATGATTATTTTTGTAAACCTTAGAAAAAGCCTTGCCAGCTATGGTGTCTGAAAATGTTCCACCGCAGAAAACTTTGAGCTTACAACTACGTAGTTAGTATAATATACAACATTTTTATACTGAGACTCACCTGCCGTCAGGACTTTGCCGGTACAATTCGGCGAGTGAGTCATACACCAAGTCTGTATTCCGATTGCTGTATTAATGCACATTTTAGGAATTTTGGCAATATATTTTAAAATGTAGTAAGTAGGTCGGCGGTGTACGATCGAGCTTAACTAATTTGCTAACATACCATTAGCTCGTTCCCTTTGAGCCAAAACTTTCAGACAAACAAGTTTTGAGATTACATGAACATATCCAAAAACGATTTAAATCAGCCTTTAATTTCAGTCATCATACCAGCCTACAACGCTGAAACTTTCCTAGCTAAAACATTAGAATCAGTCTTATCTCAAACTTATCAAAACATCGAAATATTAGTAGTTGACGACGGCTCTACAGATACAACAGCCGAAATAGTCAAATCTTTTGCTAAAAAAGATAGCCGAATCAGCTTATTGCAGCAGCCAAATGCCGGAGTCGCCGCCGCTCGCAACCTAGCGATAGAAAAATCTAGAGGCGAATACATTGCTCCCATTGATGCCGACGATATTTGGTATCCGCAAAATCTCGAAAAACAACTAAAATGCCTAAATTCCTTAGCATCATCTGTCGGAATCGTCTATTCCTGGTCAGTTGATATAAATGAACAAGACTTGCTCACAGGTGGATTTTACAACTCCACCATCGAAGGAGAAGTTTACACAGCATTAGTTTATAAATATTTTATCGGCAATGCCAGCTCATCTCTAATTCGTCGCGTCTGTTTTGAAAAAATCGGCGGCTACAACTGCAAACTTAAACTAGAAAATGCTCAAGGCTGCGAAGACTGGGAACTGCACCTCCGCATTGCCGAACATTATCAATTTAAAGTAGTGTCAGAATATTTAGTTGGCTACCGACAAATTACCAGCAGTATGTCTTGCAACTTTGCAGCAATGGCAAAATCTCACTCTTTGATTATGGCAGATGTCCGGCAGCAACATCCCGAAATTCCCAATAGCATTTATCGCTGGTCTAGCAGTAACTTTTACATTTACTTAGCTGTCAAAAGCAATCGCAGCGGAAATCACAGGAGTACATTGTCTTGGCTGTATCGAGCTTTCAAAGAAGACTTGTCAATGGCGCTATTGCGTCACAATTTGTATCTTTTGTCAATAGAAAGTATATTAAAAATGATAGTCTTTTCGCCAACTAAATCCGGCTTAGAATTAAAACAAATATCAAAATTAAGTGAAGGGATGACACTTACTACTATTGAGAGCAGGATGAAAATCCACAGAATGTTGCCGTCCCAGGTATACGAAAGAATGCGATTCAACAGTTTAACAAAATGAAAACATGAACAATACCAATATGGTACAAATTTATAGGTAATCTCCCCTAGTTAGGATTGGTAGGGTGCGCAGTGCGCACCTTACAATCAATCTAAGCGTGAGAAGCTGTAGGAGTTTTAGCTTGTGGCTGCTGGCCGTCTGGCGAAAGCGATTCCCCTTCAATAAACGATCGCAACATCCAAGCCATTTGTTCATGCTGTTCCATCAAACCAGTCAAAAAGTCTGCGGTTCCATCATCCTTAAACTCTTCACCGCACTGTTCGACGTGTTTGCGGAGATTGCGAATAACCAACTCGTGGTCATCAACTAAACGCGATACCATTTCCGTAGCCAAAGGCAAATCGCCGATATGTTCTTTAATCGAACCATACTTCAGAAAACCCTCAGCAGTACCAATTGGATAGCCACCTAAAGTTCTCACCCGTTCCGCCATAGCATCGATATTTACTGTTAAGGCTTGATAGTGTTCTTCCCACAACTGGTGGAGCGAGCGAAACTGCGGGCCAACTACATCCCAGTGATACTTTTTGGTTTTGATTAACAGCAGATAAGCATCTGACAAGTCGTGATTTAACAGTTCGATAACGCCTGCACGTTGCTCTTCAGATAGACCGATATTTAACTTACGCATTGAAACTGCTTCCTAGACTCTAAGTTTCCATTCATTAAAACAAATTTCCTCAGCCACTTACATCAACCCAGAGGACGATCGAACTTTGGTAAAATTGCTGCATTTCAGGTTAAAGTAATCGCAATATAGATACCTTAGATAGATGCGATGAAACTTTTTATTCCGGGCCGCCTTTGTTTGTTTGGCGAACACAGCGATTGGGCAGCCAGTTATCGCCCGCTGAATCCCGCTATCGAAAAAGGCTACACTCTGATTGCAAGTATAAATCAAGGAATTTATGCCGAAGTTAAGCAGCATCCCACACACTTGATTTTGCGGGCTGCTTTAAATGACGGCACAAAAATTGAAGCTGCACTCCCGATGGCAAAAAATGCTCTGCTTGCTGAGGCAGAAACAGGCAGTTTTTTGAGTTATGCTGCTGGCGTAGCTGCGCAATTCCTGGAATATTACCCCGTACAAGGACTAGAAATTGATAATTATTTAACAGATTTACCAATTCAAAAAGGCTTGTCTTCAAGTGCCGCAATTTGCGTGTTAGTAAGCCGCGCTTTCAATCGCTTATACGATCTAAAAATGAACGTCCGCGCCGAAATGGAAATGGCTTATTTAGGCGAGATTGCCACACCTTCGCGCTGCGGTCGCATGGATCAGGGCTGCGCCTATGGAAATCGCCCGATTCTGATGATTTTTGACGGCACGGACATGGATGTTATTGAGCTAAAACTTGCCAAAGATTTGTTTTTTGTGATAGTAGATTTGGGCGCTAGCAAAAACACTCAAGAAATCCTGGCCAGCTTAAATCAAGCTTACCCTTTGGCTGCGAATGAAGTTCAAGAAAACGTGCAGCAATATCTCGGTGTAATTAGTTCTCAAATTACGCAAGATGCAGCCTCCGCTTTACAGCAGGGAGATGCGGTCAAAATCGGCGAGTTGATGAACGTTTCCCAGAGAGAATTTGATAAATATTTAATCCCGGCTTGTCCAGGGCAATTAACTGCTCCTGTACTGCACGAACTCCTGAACTATCAACCAATTGAGCCTTATATTTTGGGCGGGAAGGGAGTTGGTTCTCAAGGAGATGGGACGGCGCAGTTTATCGTGAAAGATGAGACAAGCCAGCAGCAAGTTATCGATATTATCAACAGCGATTTCCCCCAGATGGAATGTCTGAAACTGACAATTGGTTCTCAGTACAGAGTCCACAAAGCTGTGATTCCGGCTGCCGGTTTCGGGACTCGGATGTTTCCGGCTACTAAGGCAGTGAAGAAGGAATTCATGCCAATTATCGATCGCGATGGCCGCGCCAAACCGATAATCTTAGCGATTGTGGAAGAAGCTTTGAGCGCGGGAATCGAAGAAGTTGGTATAGTGGTGCAAAAGGGCGATCGCACTTTTTTTGAAGATTTCTTTAAAACTCCCCCGTCTCCCGAACTTTTCCAAAAACTGTCTCGGGAAAATCAGAATTATAGCAAATATTTACAAGATTTAGGTCAGAAAGTTACAATTCTCACTCAAGATATTCAGGAAGGGTTTGGACACGCGGTATTCTGTGCTAAAGAATGGGCGAACAACGAGCCATTTCTCTTGCTTTTGGGCGACCACATTTATGCGTCGCAAACTGAAAGCTCTTGCGCGCGCCAGCTATTGGATATTTACTCGCAAGTACAGCAAACCGTAATTGGTTTGAGAGTAACACAGGCTGAGGTAATTCATCACTACGGCTGTGCGACGGGAATTTGGCAGGAACCTGATTCTATTTTGTCTGTGACGCAACTTTACGAAAAGCCCAATATCGAGTATGCGCGGCAGCATTTAAGGGTTGAAGGAATCGCGGAAGATTTATTTTTATCGTTTTTTGGAATGTATGTGCTTGAGCCTAAAATCTTTGATTACTTGGCAGAACATATTAATGGCAATTTTCGAGAAAGAGGCGAATTTCAGTTAACGTCGTGTTTGGATAAATTGCGCCAGTCTGAGGGAATTGCTGGTTATGTGGTGAAAGGGCGGTGTTTTGACACGGGATTGCCGGAGGTTTATCCGCAGACGCTGATTGATTTTCCTTTTTATAGCAGAAGCCAGGAGTCAGGAGTCAGGAGTCAGGAATCAGGAGTCGGATGCTTAACTATTAACGGTTTCAGCAATTGCCCAATTCCCGATGCCCAATTTCCGATGCCCAATTCCCGCTACCTCATCAGCTACATTCCCATATTTTCTGTTGTTGACCGCCCCGAAATTACATCAATTGTAACGAAACATTACAAGATGACGCTAAAACAGCATAGAGGCTTGACAGCAAAGAATTAAGCGGCTAATCTGATATACATACCCGGGTAAGTCAATTCACAGTCCTATGCAAGAAAAGCAAAAAGTTACACTGTATCTTCCACCTGAACTGCATCGCCAGCTCAAAATCAAAGCCGCAGTAGAAACAGAACCGATGTCATCAATTGCAGAAAGGGCAATTGTATTTTACCTAGGAAACCCCGAACTGGTTGACGAAGTAGAAGCCTCCTATGGACAAACCCATCGGGTATACAACTGTCCAGAATGCACGGGTTCTGTGGTAATGCGAGATGGAGAACTGGCATCGGTAACAAGTCAGCCGAGCTTACTGGCTGAGCAGGACATTCCGGTAAAGCAAGTGTCGGGCGTCAGTGCCAGCACAGCCCAACCGGGAGAGGAAGAATTGGTTCCCTGCTAAGAATGCCTTGCTTGCCCGAAAAGCTAGAACTGAAACTTTCAGTAATCAAGCTAACGGCAGCATTGAGATTCAGCAAAGATAGCACCGTCTCTAGTGGGTCGAGGAATATGCAAGAAGAGATCAGTATTCTAATCCAAGCTCAATATCCTCTGATCTACCTCGTGACATCCGAGGAAGAGCGGTGTGAGCAAGCAATTTCGACAATAGCTCAAGCCAAACCACAGCGACGAGTATTTATCTGGACTGTAACTCACGGCATTGTAGAGTACGGTCAACCTCGAACCACCACCCAGCACAACACTGTCTCGCCAGAGGCAGCTATTGAATGGGTGATCAGGCAACGAGAACCAAACAGCAACGCTAGCATCTACATTTTCAAGGATTTGCATCCTTTTATCGACTCTCCTCCGGTAACGAGGTGGTTGCGCGATGCGATCGCCAACTTCAAAGGAACGCAAAAGACAATTATACTGATGTCTCCTTTGCAGCAAATTCCGATCGAGCTAGAAAAGGAAGTGGTGGTGTTAGACTTCGCTCTGCCAGACATGGCGGAACTAAACCAAGTATTGTCTAGCCAGTTGGAGCTCACGAAAGCGCGACGAATTACCACGGAAGGGCGAGAAAAACTCTTGAAAGCAGCTTTGGGATTAACCAAGGATGAAGCTGAAAAAGTTTATCGCAAAGCCCAAGTTTGCAAGGGACGGTTGACGGAAGAGGAAGTAGACATTGTTCTTTCGGAGAAAAAGCAGCTAATTCGGCGCAACGGCATTCTAGAGTTCATCGAAGAAGACGAAACTCTGGATGCAGTCGGTGGCTTAGAAGAATTGAAGCGTTGGCTGAGACAGCGTTCCAACGCTTTCACAGAAAGAGCAAGAGAATATGGTCTTCCCCAACCAAAAGGGATGTTAATTCTCGGCGTACCAGGATGTGGCAAATCCCTAATTGCTAAGACTACATCTCGCCTCTGGGGACTGCCCCTGCTGAGGTTAGATATGGGTAGAGTCTATGATGGTTCGATGGTAGGTCGATCGGAAGCAAACCTCCGTAACGCCCTGAAAACCGCAGAATCGATCTCTCCAGCCATCCTCTTCATCGACGAACTAGACAAAGCCTTTTCAGGAGGCACCGGCTCGTCCGACTCAGACGGAGGCACATCCAGCAGAATTTTCGGTTCCTTCCTGACTTGGATGCAAGAAAAAACTTCCCCAGTCTTCGTAATGGCAACAGCCAACCGCATTGAGCGGTTGCCGGGGGAATTCTTGAGGAAAGGACGATTCGACGAGCTCTTCTTTGTGGATCTGCCTACAAAAGAAGAACGCCAAGATATATTCAAAATTCACCTGTCAAAGCGCCGTCTGGACATCTCTCGCTTCGATTTAGAGCAATTGTCCAACGTTTCCGATGGCTTTTCAGGCGCAGAGATTGAGCAAGGGCTAATCGCAGCAATGTATGAAGCCTTCGCTCAAGATAGAGAGTTTACGCAGCTAGACATCATCGCGGCCATTAAATCCACATTGCCACTGTCTAAAACCATGACCGAACAGGTCAGCGCCCTCCGAGATTGGGCGAGACAGCGCGCACGGCCCGCTGCATCTTCCGTCGCTGAATACCAGCGAATGGAATTTTAAAAGCTTTCTCCTGGTCCAAACAGGAGCAAAGGCTAGCAACAGCTAGCAGTTCGATTCAAGAGCCGCCCAGCGGCATCGTTAAATCTAGACCGTTGTTGTTTCTCTCTCAGTTTTATTAGGAGGAAATCCAATGTCTCACTTTAGCACTCTGCGTACCAAAATCACCGATGCCGAAATCCTGAAGGCTTCTTTGCGCGACTTGGGCATTTCAGTCAAGTCCGAAGCTGATGTTCGCGGCTACAACGGCCAACGTGTTCGCTCCGACATCGTGGCGATTCTCGAAGGTGAATATGACTTGGGTTGGTCTCGCAATAGCGACGGCTCCTTTGATCTGATTGCCGACCTATGGGGCGTCGCCAAAAAGCACAATCAAACTGAGTTGATCAACTCGATCAACCAGAAGTACGCAGTCAACAAGACCTTGGCAGCAGTCAAGCAACGTGGTTTGCAAAACGCCAACGTTAAGCTGGTAGTGCAAAACTAATTGATCTGCGCTGTTTCTAAGCTGGCGGGTTAACCAAACACTGGTTAACCCGCTTTTTGTTGGGATATTTTTTACGGGAAATCTACAAGCTGAAGGCAGTCATTCAATCGGGCGATGAGCTGGAATTGTCGATCGTTTGTTGATAAATTTCTATCATGCGATCGACTTTGCGTTCCCAGTCGAAATGCTCCCGAACGCGCAAGTATCCAGCGCTACCCATACTCTGTCGCAACTCCGGCGACTGGGCGAGTTTCAGCATAGCTTCAGTTAGTCCTTTGACAAAGCCTTCTCTGGAATCTGGTTCTACTAAAATACCGCAAGTGGCATCGATATAATCGATCGGGCCACCCCAATTCGTCGCAATGACGGGTAAGCCGACGGCCATTGCTTCCATCACTACGGAGCCTCCAGGCTCGCGTAAACTAGGTAGCACCAGTGCATTGGCTTGTTGTAGTTTGATAGCGCACTGCTCCTGAGACAGCCAGCCACTGAATACAGCCCTGTCGCCCAACCCTAAACGAGCTGTTTGAGCTTCGAGTTCGGCTCGCATCTCGCCATCGCCGATGATTTCCAAGATTGCATCGGTTTTCGAGGCGACGGGAACGAAGGCTTCCAGCAGCAAGTCTACAGCCTTCCAGTCTGCCAGCCGCCCCAAGAAGACAAAATGAACTGGTTGATTGGGTGACTTTGATGCGGTAGAGTCCGATCGCCACACCGAGAAATCCACGCCGTTTTCCACAAGTTCAATAATTCTACCCTGTACCCCAGATGGAAGTGCCTGCTTCGTGCAATCGTTCGCCACCATCAGCGTCTCGGCTTGGATTTTACCGGGCAAAAGACGATTGAAGAAATCGACGAACTGGTGACCGATCGCAATTAAGATATCAATGGTTGGATTTTGGCGCGATCGTCGGAATGCCGGAGGAAACTTCACAGCCGTGTTCAACGGCCCCATCGCTACAGGCGCGCCCAATCCGAACATCAGCGAAGGGAATTTTGCCGAGACTGGTGTCGGTTCGTGTACAACATCAATCTGGTGTTCGCTCACCAGCCGCCGGACAATGCGCCGCTGCATCTGTTGTGTGTAGAGGTGGCTGAGCAAGCCTATAGTAGGTGCGCCTATCCTTGGAGGCAAGAATCCGCTGACATTGTTCAGCAGCCGGTGTATCCAAGTGTCAGGTACGAAGTGCATTCGATCGCAATCTTCGGGAAACAGCGCTTCGAGTTCAGCCTGGGTGCGTGAGTGAACTACTAACCATGTTTCTATTTGGCGCGATCGAAGTATTCGGAAATAGTGCAGTGGTAGCAATGATTCTCCACCAAATTTAGTTGAAGCATTTTGAGCAACAATGGCAATTCGCATCACTTTTTTACCCCGAAAGGACTAATAGACTACTTAGACTGAGAAGCTGCTTTTTCGCAAATCATTTTTTCATAAATCTCCACAATCTTTTCTGCCTTGCGATCCCATTCAAATTCTTTTGCCTTTTCCATCGACTTGGCTGACATACTTTCCCGGAGCTGATCATCTTCCACCAGAATTTTTATTTTGTTGGTTAATTCTTGGGTGAGATATTCTCTTGACTTTGGCTCGATCCTAAAACCTGTTTCTTCAGTTACATACTCCCCGATACCGCCGTTGTTGGGAACAATGCAAGGCAGACCGCAAGCCATCGCTTCCATCACCACTGCGCCACCAAACTCCCTGATCGAAGGAAAGCAAAAAATATCCGCCTGCCTGTAATATTCAACTGTTTCTTCTTGACCTACCCAACCCGCAAACTTGACTTTTTCTCCTAACTTAAGTTTCTCAACTTGAGTTTCTAAAGATTTTCTTTCTTGTCCGTCACCTACTATTGTCAAGCAAACTTTTTCTTTGACATTTGGTTCTAGTCTACTAACTGCTTCTATGAGAATGTCAGCACATTTGTAAGGAACTAACCGAGCTACAAACAGTAATTTTATCTGGCTGCCCTTTCTAACTTTTTTGGTTTCTGTTAAAAAACTGCTGGCAATACCGTTTTCATAAAACAGTTCAATTCGATTGTCGGGAATGGCAAACATATCTTTGAGCAGATTCAAAGTATATGTCGAACCTGCTAATATTTTATCGGCTTTTTTATAAGTTTCCACATAGCCCGGTATTAGCGATCTGCCCACAGCTCTAAAAAAGTTTAAGTAAGCATATTCTTGTTTCGCTATGTCTTCAAACCCAGGCGGAAAAGGAACGCCGCCATTGATCGGCCCAATCATTACTGGAGTGTGTGCGCAAGCCTTAATCACTTTGAAAGGGTATCGCGGCTGCATGGGAGTCATGGCATGAACTAAATCGTAATCTCCTCTCTGAATTTGATCCTTAAAAGCTTCATAAACTCTATGATTAAATTCTGCATAAACTGGATATCCTAAAACATTAGCTAAAGGCCAGTTATTTTTGCCTTTCATTGTCAGGCGGTCTACCACGATAGGAAAGTATTTTTTTGTCAGCTCGCTTTCCGCTATATAAGTAATGTTTTTGTGTTCTTTTAACTTTGACAGGGGAGTTTTATTTCTTTCGTGGGTAACCAGAGTTACATCAGCCAGTTTGCTAATTGCTTGAAAAAATTTGTAACCTACCAAAGGTACAGATGCCGCTTCGGGGTTGCACTGCTCTACAATTAATAAAATTTTTAATTTTTGATTGTTCATTGGTTGGATGCCTTTGTTTATAAATCGATATTTGTTGTAAATTGAGTTTTGAATTAATTACTCGATCGCCTGCGGTTTTTTTGAGGCGCGGGCGTCGGCTGTAGAGGTTGGAGGAAAAACCCGCCTCTACACCAACACGGGAGTCGGGAGTACAGGGGATAATTTGCAGAAAACACAAGTTAAGTTGATGGTGGCTGACCTACTTAGTAAACTTAGCACTAATTCTAACTTGCTCAATTGATTGGTTTGATGTCTTGTATTCGATCAAGTTGCTGCGCTGTCCCAACAAGCGGCGCTGGTGAAACTGAATCTGACCTTGCAACTGGGGAAATCTCCCCAACACGCAAGATATAGCATAAAGTGCAGCATCCTTGGCTGAGAAATTCCGCTGCTGCTGCATCCGGCGGTAAATTCGGTAAGTAAGTACCGGGTAGCCGGCCAGCAACCACAGGCTCCACCCGTGGGTGAACCAGGCTGTACCCAATGCTAGCACTGGCAAAACGAATCCCCAGAACCAGATGCTGAGGGTGTCTTTGACCCAGTGGCGATCGGGGGTGTTCCCGTGCAGCCAGGAACCCTCGGCGTAGGCGTGTCCGGCTCTTTGAGAACGTTTCCACCACTGGTCAAAACGTGTCATTTGGGCGTCGTGGAGGGTCATTTCTGTATCTAAGCGATCGATATTCCAGCCGTTTTGACGCAGCCGCACGCACAGTTCCGGTTCTTCACCGGCAATTAGTGCGGGGTTGAAACCGCCGACTTGCTGGAATGCTGCGACGCGCATCATGGAGTCGCCACCGCAGGCTTTTGCTTCGCCAATCGGCGTGTCCCACTCCATGTCGCACAGTCGGTTGTATGCTGTGGCGTTGGGAAATCTTTCGCGCCGACGCCCGCACACTACGGCTAAGTCGGGTTTGGCTGCTAGTTCTTCCCAGGCGCGATCAAGCCAGCCGTCAACTACTTCACAGTCACCGTCTACAAATTGGACAAATTCGATGTCTGGAACTAATTGCAGCAAGCGGGCAAAGCCTTCATTTCTGGCACGGGCTGCGGTAAAAGGTGTAGATAGGTCGAGTTCTACTGTATCGGCTCCGATTGATCGGGCTAATTCCAAGCTGCCGTCTGTGGAGCCGGAATCGACATAAACCACCAAAGCTATTTTGCCGATCGCCGATCGCAAGCACGATTCGAGCCTTTCGCCTTCATTGCGTCCGATCGCCACCAATCCAACTTTATGCAATTGAGACATAATCAATGCTATCTAATAATTTAAGTATTTTTGTCTTGTATTTTTTTGCTTCCAATGATCTTCGCCGGAATGCCAACGGCAGTTTGACCGGCTGGAATGTCTGAGAGTACAACTGCATTTGCGCCGATATTTACATCGTCGCCCAAAGAAACACCTCCCAGGATTTTTGCGCCTGCGCCGACGTTAACCCGATCGCCCAATTGAGGCGATTCTAGGGGCTTGTCCAAATATCGGTTTCCCAGGGTTACGCCTTGGCGGATGATGCTGTCGTCGCCGATCGTACAATAGCCGTGAATCACGATCGCCCCTTGATGTTCCACAATTACCCGGCGGCCGAGTTTAACAGTGTAGGGCAAGTCTATCCCGTAAGTATTGCGAATTTTGCGGTAGAGCGATCGATACAGAACGCTCAACGGAGCCCGCAGGAGTTTTGGTTCTACCTGCATCCTCCAGACACCGAACCTTTGAACTGCTACAGCCCGAAATCCCGGTTTTGTCCAGTCGCGTCCGTGAGCTATCCAGTCTTCTTTTATTTGTTGCCAAAGTCCCAATTCTGGGGTTTCTATTTGATTAGCAGTTGCTGTCATTTCTGGCTGGGCTACCATAATTTCTTCCCCTATTTTTTTACTTATTTGATTTCCTCTTCACCCAAATATTCTAGTGCCCTTCGCAGAGAATTTATATCGATTTTGGTGCGAGTCAGAGCAAAACCTCTTGCTTCTTGCTTGAAATCAAGTTTGCCAATTACATCTTCTGTAATTTGACCGCTAACACCGCACCAACTTCCGCCCACAGCGTTTGTCATATTGCGGTACATATCGACTACGTAACCAGGGTGAAATAATTCTATCAGCTTAACTTTGTTGCTGTTTAATACAATGCTCGACAGCGCTGCACCGTGCATTCCCACTATAACTTTAGCATTTCTGGCTACCGACCACTGTTCGCTAATGGGTATGTCTTCAAAGTAATATTTCTTAAATCCGTATGCTTGCAAAGTTTGTTCTACTTCACTTTCGTTGATTAAACTTCTGGTGTTTTTTCGAGAGATAAAGACTTTTTCAGGAGTCTGCGGGTTCAACCCCTCAAAAGCTAATTCCCCGAATAAAGTAGTGTAAAATCCTTCGTAAACTCCCTGAGAGTAGTCGTCTGCGAGTATCAGCTTGCCGTTAATGTCTTTGTCCGTGCAAAGTATGGATGCTCCCAGCAGCTTGTAGACGTTTTTCGCGAGGTTGCTGGCCTTCGATCGCAAAACCACTGTTATTCGATCGCACATTTTTTGGGCTGCTAACAGCCTGGGAACTACGATAGTCATGATGTGGGCGATGTTGCCGTCTGTTTCGAATCGGGAATCTAAAATGTATTCTCCATCAACTTGGATTGGGGGTGTAAATTTCCTGTATATTTTCCGATAAATATTGCTGCTGTTGTTGGGAACCGTCCGCGTTGATTCTTGCCGGATGCTGATTTCTATGTCTGGTCTTGTTAATTGATATTCCGGCAAGTTAATTTCCATGATGTCGGGTTTCCAGGCGCTGGCCAACCGCGTTGGGTAGGTAAACATTTTTGATGCTGCTACGGGTATGGGTTGGTTGTGCAATACAGTGCTTTTTTCGGGTTTGCTGTTCATCTGAATTAGCTTGTCGCTCTGTGTGTATATTTTACTCAACTCGGAAACAGTTTTCGATTCTCCGACAGTCCTGGACGCAAAAAAGTGGTTTGACACGCTACTCTAACGTGGTAAGGTGCGGTGTGCACGGCCCTACATAGTTAGGTTCAAATAAGTCCTATCCGAGTTAAAATTTTTCGATTTTTGTTTTTTTTGTTTGTTCATCTTGACATCAACCTCCTTTAAAAAATACGCTGTTGGACATGAAATCGCTGAGCATATGGGGCGGATCGGTATCCGGCTTGCGCTGAACTACCCGCCGCATTCTCCAAAAAACAAAACCGGAAGCCCAGAATAAATCGGCTAATGCTGTGTATAACCAACCGTAGTTTTTGACAAAGTAGCGGCGCCGGGAATCGTACCAGTATTGCGGCAGTCGCTTAGTCCGAGGTTGAAAGTTATTGACGCCAGAACTTTGCCCGACGAGGTGCACGACTCGGCTTTCAGGTACGTACCAGCAACTCCAGCCTGCTCTGTTAGCTTGCAGGCAAAAGTCCATTTCTTCGTAATACATGAAATATGCTTCGTCCAGCAAGCCAACTGCTTCAAATACTTCGCGGCGAACGATCGCGGAAGCCCCTGCTATCCAGTCTGTTTGACAGGTTTCTTGGGGGACTGGAGGGGCTACAGCCCACCTTGATAGCAGTTTTGATATTATCCCGAGCCGCCAGCCGAAATCGAACTCGCTAGCGAGGGTGTGAAACCGAAATGCTGACTGCTGGGGAGTCCCGTCTGGGTCTTCCAAGCGGCTACCGGCGATTCCGGCTTCGGGATGAGCGTCCATGAAATCGACGAGGGCTTTGAGGGCACCGGGGCGAACTACCGTGTCTGGGTTGAGCAGCAGGAAGTAAGGAGGGGGATTGGGCGATTGCAGCACAGGACGGATCAGGGCGTTGTTGCCGAAGGCAAAGCCGCCGTTGCGGTCTAGGGGCGCGAAGGAGGCCCATTCGCTCCAGCCTTCTGCGGCGATGGCTGCTGCAATTTCTGCGACTGAGTTATCGCCAGAATCGTTGTCGGCAATTGCAACGCGGGTATTTGGAAGCGATCGAATTTCGCCGACTAGAGAGTGCAAGCAGTCGATTGTCAGACGGGGCGTCCTGTAATTAACAATCACTACAAGTAATGAGTACGGCTGACTAGACGCACTGGCATTCGACATAAGGCAAATACTCTTTATTGACTTTTCTAGCTCGGCTTGTGGCTTTTGGCAAGTATTGGGCGATCTTTATTTTTAGATCCGCCTCCTATTTTACCACTGAAGGGACGTGCAGTAGATTTTGAAGTTTCGGATCAAAACTCTCGGCGGGGGAGTGGAACGCCCCGCCACTAACCGATCCGAGAGCAAGAGACAAGAACTAAAATTGAAAGTTGCACTCCCCAAAGCCACGAGCTAAATTCAAACCTTGGATAAATCCAACATATTCAACAAAAGCTGCCACCGCGAACGGTGCATTTCTTGGTGCGTCATGCTATGAGCCTGCTGTAGAGATGCTTTGCCCATAGTTTGAAGAGCCGACAAGTTTTGCGCCGACCATTCGATCAAATCTGCTAAGGCCACAGGGTCGTTAGAATTAGCAATTACACCTGTTGTGTGGTTTTGGATGCAGTCGCGCAGTCCGTCTGTGTTGCTCGCGAGTACCGGTACTGCTTGGGAATAAGCATCGTAAACAATCCGGGGCTGCTCGTTTGAAAGATTGGGAACTACAACAGCATGATATTCTTGCAGCAGTCGAAAGAATTCTTTGCCGTAAGGAAGCGTTCCCAAAAATTGGATATTAACCGATTTTTGTAGTTGATTGTTAAGTGTCTTGCATTGGTTTAACAGTGAGCCATCGCCGAGGATATCGAGATTGACAGCAATGTTTTTATCGTCCAAAATTTTCATTGCTTGCATGAGAACTAACACGCCTTTACTGGACTCCAATCTGCCAGCAAATAGAAGTTTAAGTTTTTTGGTTGATGGAGATATCTTTCTGTACCATATTTGCGCTGCATCGGCTTCAGAAATGATATTTTCTTCATCTATCCAGGAAGCATGGATGATGTGACCCCGTTCTTGTCGCTTTGTCAGTAAACTCTGCTGGTATTCCGATTGTGTGAAAATTGTCAAATTGGCATTGTTTACGCACCAGCGGTTGACTATTTCCGAGACATAAGCGATGATTCTGTCTTTGATTTTTACAGTTTTGCCTGGTTCCAGACGCCACGGTGCGGACTCGACTACGAGTACGTAGAATTTTCCCTGAATCAGCGCTATTGGTGTGACTAACCACCCCATAGGAATCGGCCAGCCTGTTACGCAACTGTGTACAATGTCTGAAGAGCCGATCGCACTCCAAAGTTTGGCAACTGTAGCAGGCAGTGTCAATATTGCATCTTTGTAGCTATCTGGGCAAGGAAGGTCGATGAATTCAACATTAGAAAAGGATGGTTCGTGGGTGACGGCAATCCCGTTTTCTGGGGATGTTTCTTGTTGGCAAGGACTTGCTAGGGTGAAGTCTTTCAGATACTTGAAGTGTTCGGCTAGGTCTTTTGCCCACATTGGATCGAGATACCTGTCACCTTTTTCATCGCAGGTGGATCTGATGTTCATCACCATCAGATAACGCTTGGTAATGGGTTTTAGAAACTCTAACGCCTGTTTTTTTTCGAGTTTTTCTGAGGTTTTTGAATTAACTTGCATAGCAATACTTCGGACAGTTTTATATCTAGTCGAGCCTCCGAAACCCTTACTGGCTATATGCTGGACTATTTTTTAAAGGTTTAAGTTCAGCGCTAAGTTTCAGAAAATGCGTAAAAAATGGCAGGGCTTCCTCCGTAAGGCTTACAGGGCCGTTAAAAAACTGTCCGAAGTATTGGCATAGCTGACATCCTATTATTGATTTGATGCTATTGTATAATTATGTCTAAATTCTCTGATCCAACATTTTGGCGATCGCCAACACCGAAGGCTGTTCATTTGTTTGATGTTACCTAACAACCATGCTAACTTTTACCCCTCAAAAGATATACTTACTCGTTGCTGAGTTTACTTTTATGTGTGGACTAAAAACCCGGTGACAAGGTTCCCGATCGCGATCGCCAACTTGGAAGTAGTTGGGTCACTTGCCTTTAACTTCAGCTTGTTGACATTCACACAATTTCTGTTCCAGAGAGCGCTCGTCAATGGATTTTAGATTTTAGATTTTAGAGGCGACCGCACGGATTAATCCGTTCTCCAATTTAGTGAAATATCAAAAGCGGTTTTGCCAACATCATATCTGAAATTAGTCTCGACTTTTGTAGTCGGTTTTACAAATACTAAAGTTTATAATGCCTGTAGGTCTGACTTGCTGCTCGGTGCAAAAGTGAATGTCGATAAACTAACCCATTTATATCGTCGGAATAACCGCCACCAATGACGCAGGCGACGGGATAACCGCCTGAACAGCAAGTAGACAAGACTTGCATTTCGCGGCGAAATAAACCTGTATCAGTTAAAGCTAATTTTCCTAACTTATCAGCCTGATGGGGGTCTACTCCGGCATCGTACAAGACTAAATCAGGCTTGACATCTGAAAGCAAATCTGGTAGATATTTAGCCAAGGTTTGTAAATATTCATCATCTTCTATACCCTCAGATAGATGCACGTCTAAATCGCTCTTTTGTTTTGTACCGGGAAAATTTACTTGGCAGTGCATCGAGAAAGTAAACACACTCTGGTCATCTTGAAAAATTACAGCGGTTCCGTCTCCTTGATGTACGTCTAAATCGATAATTAAGACTTGGCGAACTAAACCCAATTGTTGCAGGACACGGGAGGCGATCGCCAAATCGTTAAAAATACAAAAACCAGAGCCAAAATCAGGGAAGGCGTGATGAGTTCCGCCCGCTGTATTGCAAGCCAAACCGTAGTCCAAAGCGAGCTTTGCCGTTAGTACCGTCCCTGCAACCGCAATGCAAGTGCGGTTAGCAAGAGCCGGACTCCAAGGTAGACCAATTCGCCGAATCGCTTTGGCATCGAGTGTCCCGTTGCAGTAAGCTTGAACGTAGGGTCGATCGTGGACTAATTCAATCCATGCTTGAGGGGGAAGTTCGGGAGCGTGAAATTGCGATTTATCTGCTACCCCGTCCGTCAGCAGCATCTGGTAAAGCATCTCGAACTTTGCCATCGGGAAGCGGTGATCCGGCGGCAGGGGTGCAACGTAATCTTCGTGGTAGATAATTGGTAAGTCCATTAAGATGATTGTATAACGAATGAATCTCCAATTGAAAGCCTCCCATCTCAAATTTAAATTCGCTGGAGAACTTGTATATGCAACTAAAAATAGTCTGGGAGTCCGGTAGCACTAACCCCGAAAATGCTGATAACCTCGATCGTATCAGTCAGTGGTGGCGAAATCTCAATGGCAAAGAAATTAGTTGGGTAGAGCGACTGATTTCCCAAATCGGCGGTATGAGCGAAATTCACTGGCATCCCCAGCGTTTTGACGAAACATTTGTGATAGTCAATCCCGAAATTCGCGAGGATACTCTCTATTGGTACAAATTGGATTTTCCTGTAGAGCGTAATAACACAGTTCAAAAACTAGAACTAGACAACCTCCAACAGCAATTATACCTTTATCCTCAGTTGGAATCAGAATTGGTAATTCGGATAGGAATTCCAGAAGTTAAATATCAAACACTGGAATTAAACAATCCTGAAATTGCCTTGGGAGAAGATAATATTTTGCTGATGTGGGAGGCTGAGCAAGAACTTGAAATTAAAATCTCCCTTAGTCCTGAAAATATTGCTAAACTTAAGGAATTGCTGGCAGAGAAAACACTGACAAAGGATTTTACACAGCAGGCCTTGGGTGCAAACCCGTCGAACTACAATCTTAGTTGCCTATAAATATCTGAAAATTCATGCACAGGTGTGTCAAAATTGGCTTCAATCTAGGAAAATACTTCGTCGCAGCCCTTAAACAAAGTAGAAAAATCTGGCTTATTTGGTCTGAAGTGCTTAAGTCATAATTGTTTTTCAGCATACTTAATGTTTTCAGCCCATAATCAGATTTGTTTTTGCAATTTTGTAGTAAGGACTTTATTCATCCAAAAAATCTGAAGACTAAAGTCCTCACTACGAACTGCAATCAAGGTGTTTGTAGTAAAGACTTTAATATTCCAAAAATCTGAGGATTTTAGTCCTCACGAAAAAGCAACTTGATTGCGATCGATCGACTGGAGATGATATGACGAATCATTTTAGCTGTCAGATCATCGCTGGATCGTTAAGTTATTAATCTGCTGCTAATACTATAAAATTCAAAATGGCAAGACAAAAGATGGCGATCGAAAAAGAAAACATCCACATTTTAATTATTGATGACCAGCCCAATAACCTCCGGTTTTTATCAAATTTATTGACGAAAGAAGGGTATAAGGTTCAGCGGGCGGTTTCGGGAGAAATGGCGGTCAATGCTAATTTTACAGTCCTCCCTGACTTGATTTTACTAGATATTGCCATGCCAAAAATGAACGGTTATGAAGTTTGTGAAAGACTGAAAGCTAACGAAAAGACTCGGGAGATTCCGGTGATTTTCTTGAGCGTTTTTAATGAAACTTTTCACAAAGTCAAAGCTTTTGAAGTGGGCGGTGTTGACTACATTACTAAGCCTTTTCAAGTAGAAGAAGTTTTAGTGCGGATCGAAAGTCAACTGACTATACAACAGTTATCGAAACAGTTAAAACAACAGAATGCCCAACTGCAACGAGAGGTAGAATTTCGTAAACTGACAGAACAAGCACTCCGGGAAAGCAAAGCGCGGTTACAAAAATTGGCGGTCAATATACCGGGAGTTATTTATCAATTTATAAAGAAGCCGGAGGGAAGTTTTAAATTTGAATATGTCAGTTATGCTTGTCGCGAAATTTACGAATTAGAGAGTGAGGAAATCTTAAAAAATCCTGAGTTATGCTTCGCTCAAAATCATCCAGATGACCGACAATATCTGGAACAAAAAATTGCCACGAGCGCTCTAACTTTAGAACCTTTTGCCTTTGAATGGCGGATTGTTACGCCGTCGGGGAAACTCAAATGGCTGCAATCTAATTCTCGACCAGAAATGCGCGAGAATGGGGATATTGTTTGGTATGGTGTAATTTTTGAGATCGGATATCGCAAACAAGCAGAAATAGAAATGGCGGTCGCTAAAGCTGCTTTAGAACGGCAAGTTCAGCGAGAATTGCTGATTGCAAAAATAACTCAACAAATTCGATCGAGCTTGCAGCCTGAACAAATATTTCAAATAGCCGCAACTCAAATCGGTCAGGCATTCTGCGTCAATCGCTGTTTGATTCATACTTACATTACTACCCCCCAAGTGGATATTCCTCTGGCGGCAGAGTATCTCGAACCCGATTGCGAATCTATTCGCCATGTATCAATTCCGATAGGGGGCAATCCTCATGTGGTACAGATGATGATAGAAGATCGGGCGATCGCCTCCAACAATGTTTACTCAGATTCTCTTTTGCAAGCTGTTCAACCGATTTGCAGCCTGGTTGGGTTGAAATCGATGCTGGCAATTCGCACTTCCTACCAAGGTAGAGCAAACGGGGCTATTTGTTTGCACCAGTGCGATCGCTACCGGGAATGGACGGAAGATGAAATCGACTTGTTAGAAGCTGTGGCGGCTCAGGTAGGGCTCGCGATCGCTCAAGCTAAAATGATCGATCGAGAAAAAAACCGGCTTGTGCAGCTAGACCTGCAAAATAAATACTTACAAGCAGAAATTCGCACCCGCATCCTCGCCGAGCAAGCTTTGCAAGAGTCAGAAGCAGAATTGCGGGCGATTTTTGCCGCCATGACTGACATAGTTTTAGTGAGAAATGCCGAAGGGCGCTGCATCAAAATTGCCCCGACAGCAGCGGCGAATTTGGTGAAACCAGCCAGCGAAATGATTAACAGAACTACCCACGAAGTCTTGCCGGAATCTGTGGCAGATTTGGTATTAAATACCATCCAACAAGTTCTAAAAACGCAGCAAAGCACGAATGTTGAATATAGCTATACAGTTGGAGAGCGCGAAGTTTGGCTCGACGCTAAAATTTCTGTGCTTTCTCCAGAATCAGTGATTATTGTAGCGCGAGATATTAGCGATCGCAAACTAGCAGAATCTGCACTCCGAGAAAGCCAGCACTTCATTCAGGCGATCGCCGATTCCAATCCCAACCTATTGTACGTTTACGATTTAATTGAACAGCGGAATGTTTACAGCAACCGACAACTTGCGGTGATGCTCGGCTACACCGCCCAAGAAATACAAGATATGGGTACAGCAATGATGTCAACGCTGCTCAACCCCGACGATTTACCAGCCTTTTTGGAAAGCCTCCAAAAAGTGGAGCGAGCCAAAGATGGCGATGTCATTGAGTGTCAATACCGCATGAAACACAAAAACGGTGAATGGCGGTGGATGCACAGTTGGGATACGGTATTTCTCAGAACAAGTGACGGTAAACCCAAACAAGTTCTCGGCACGGCTAATGACATAACAGACCGCAAATTAGCCGAAGAGAAACTGCTAGAATCGCAGCAAAGAATCTCATTTTTCTTGCAGCAAACGCCGATCGCAATTATTGAATTAAATCTTAATTTAGAAATCATTACTTGGAATCCGGCTACCGAAAAACTTTTTGGCTACAGCCAACAAGAAGTTATTGGCAAGAATGTCCCGGATTTCATCGTTCCCAACAATTGCTATCACCAAATATTTCAATTTTTAAGCAACAAAATTAATCCCGAGTCTTGTGCTTGTTTCACCACCAACAAAACTCTTACAAGAGATGGTAGAACTATCGTTTGCGAATGGTATAATACTCCGCTAATTAATGAAAACGGTAGAGCGATCGGTATCGCTTTAATGGCTGTAGATATTACCGAACGCAAGCAAGCAGAAACCGAACTGCAAGAAAGTGCTTTGCGGCAAAGGGCGATCGCCCGCGTCATTGAAAGAATGCGCCAGACTTTAGATATCCAAGAAATTTTTCACGCCACAACCCGAGAATTGCGCCAAACCATGAAGTGCGATCGAGTCGCCCTTTATCGTTTCAATCCTGACTGGAGCGGTGAGTTTGTAGCCGAATCCGTGGATAGCAAGTGGGTTTCTCTCATCCAAGCACAGGAGATCGATTATAACTTTACTGAAAGCGCTTTAGACAGCGAAAGTTGCCTCGCCCAAAAATTCGATAGCACCCCACAAGAAGTACGCGATACTTATTTGCAACAAACCGAAGGCGGGCCCTACAGCCGAGGTACAACTTACCTTTGTGTCCCAGACATTTACAAGCAAGGCTTCGATAATTGTTACATCCAACTCTTAGAAAAATTTGAAGCAAAATCATACATTACCGTGCCAATTTTCTGCGGTGAAAAGCTCTGGGGATTACTAGCATCCTATCAAAATTCAGTTCCCCGCCAGTGGAGCGAAGCTGAAATCAACGTTGCAGTTCATGTAGGCACTCAGCTAGGAGTAGCATTACAGCAAGCCGAATTGCTCGCCCGTACTCGAAGGCAGTCAATGGAACTGCTTAAATCCAAAGAAAACGCCGAAGTTGCCAACCGCGCCAAAAGCCAATTTCTCGCTTCGATGAGCCATGAACTCCGCACGCCTCTCAACGCGATTCTTGGTTTTTCTCAAGTCATGGCTCGCAACAGTTCTATCACGGGAGAACAAAAAGAATACATACAAATTATCAACCGCAGCGGTGAACATTTGCTGGAACTGATCAATGATGTTTTATCAATGTCCAAAATAGAAGCTGGTCAAATTACTATCAATGAAAGCCGCTTCAATCTCTACAATTTTCTCAACAGCATCAGAGAAATGCTGCAACTAAAAGCTAACTCAAAAGGCTTGTGCCTAATCTTTGAAAATATCGGCGATTTGCCGCAGTATATTCAAACAGACGAAGCTAAATTGCGGCAAGTTTTAATTAATTTGCTTGGCAATGCGATTAAATTCACTCAACACGGAACCGTTAGTTTGCGCGTCAGCAGCCCAGTCGAAAACAAATCGCAATTGTATTTTGAAATTGCCGACACGGGCCCAGGCATTTCTGCCTCGGAAATTCCCACATTATTTCAGCCCTTCGTACAAACGGAAGCAGGGCGAAAATCCATGCAGGGAACCGGGCTGGGATTGCCGATCAGCCAACAGTTTGTCAGGATTTTGGGAGGTGATATTGCTGTTGAGAGTGAAGTCGATCGAGGCACAATTTTCAGTTTTAATATCCACGTTAACTTAGTAACAGAAAGTGACGAACAAGAAGCATCAGCAGTTAAACAAGTTATTGCTTTAGAACCCCGACAGCCAACTTGTCGGATATTAATAGTTGAAGATGTAGCGGAAAATCGCCAACTGCTGGTCAAGCTCCTCGTACCGCTGGGATTTGAAGTCTCGGAAGCAACTAACGGTCAAGAAGGAATTGCTTTGCACTCAACTTGGAAGCCGCACCTGATCTTAATGGATATGCTGATGCCTGTCATGGACGGGTACGAAGCGACAAAACAGATTAAACAAACTCCAGAAGGTAAAGAAACAATAATTATTGCCCTGACTGCTAGCGCTTTTGACGAGCAGCGACAAATAATTTTGTCTGCTGGTTGTAACGATTTGATCTGTAAACCGTTTCGGGAAGAGGTACTCTTTGAAAAAATAGCGCATCACCTGAACCTGCGTTATATTTATGAGGAAGAAAACTCATCTACTTCTTTTTCAGCACCGATGCTTAAAAGTTTGACCAGGGAGGATTTGAGTGTAATGCCCACAGACTGGTTGGTCAATTTGTACGAAGCAGCACTTTGCGTTGATGACAACCGCATCCTCGAACTGATCGAGCAAATTCCCGAAACTGAGGCAAATCTCGCTAACGCTTTAAGAGATTTAGTCGATAATTTTCGGATAGATATCATTATCGACTTAACTCAATTATATTATGATGAACGACCACCCATTACCAGCGACTCCTAGAAACATTCTGATCGTTGACGATATGCCGGACAACTTACGACTTTTATCGACTATGCTAGCCTCCCACGGGTATCTAGTCAGGAAGGCTATTAACGGACAACTGGCTCTGCAAGGAGCGCAAATCTCTCCTCCAGATCTAATTTTACTAGATATTAATATGCCGAAAATGAACGGCTATGAAGTTTGCGAGAAGTTAAAGTTAAGTGAAAATACTAAAGATATTCCGGTGATTTTTATAAGTGCGCTAGATGATGTGGTGGAAAAAGTTAAAGCTTTTCAAGTAGGAGGAGTAGATTATATTACTAAGCCGTTTCAAGTAGAAGAAGTTTTGGCCCGCGTCCAAAATCAACTTTCGCTGCGTTTGCTGCAATCAAAACTGCAACAGCAAGCTAGGGAACTGCACGATCGCAATTCTAGATTGCAGGAAGAAATCGCAGAACGGCAGCGGGCTGAAGAATCTATCCGGTTTTTGCTGGAAACGACGCGGGCGATCGGCGAAGCTGTAGACTTTCACTCAGCTTTAGAAGTAATTCTGCACCAAGTTGGCGAAACAATCGGATGGGATTTAGGAGAGGCTTGGATTCCCGATGCAGAAGGAACTGTGCTGCAACCTGCCCGGGGCTGGTATGCGAGCAGCGCCAGCATGGAATCGTTCCGCAGCCAAAGCGAACAACTGACATTTCCCATGAATATAGGACTGCCGGGACGAGTTTGGGCATCCAAGGAACCGGAATGGGTAGAAGATATTTCCCGGGGATACCCGGATTTTCTCCGAAGTGAAATAGCACTAGAACTCGGATTCAAAGCTGGTTTTGGCGTGCCAATTTTGGTAGGCGATGAAGTATTGGCAGTGCTAGTTTTTTTTAAAATTTTTGTCTGTCCAAAAGACGCGCGTTTTATAGACGTTTTTAATGCGGTTGGCACTCAATTAGGTTCTTTAGTTCAGCGCAAACAAGCAGAAGAATTGCTACGGATTGCTGAAGAAAGATATCACAGCATTGTAGAAAATGCGATGGAAGGCATTTTTCAAAGCACGCCTTCAGGAGGCTATCTCAGCGCTAATCCAGCTTTGGCAAAATTGTACGGTTACGACTCGCCGGAAGAACTGATGTCCTGCATTAAAGATATTTCTCAGCAACTTTACGTTGACCCAGAACGCCGCCTCGAATTCGTCGCGGCTATGGATACAAAAAATGCCGTTTCTGGGTTTGAATGTATGGTATATCGCAAAAACGGGTGCCGGATTTGGGTGTCAGAAAATGTCCGGGCAGTTCGCGATTCAAAAGGTGAATTGATGTACTATGAGGGTACGGTTTCGGATATTACAGAGCGGAAGTTGGCGCAAGAAGAGCTGATAATTCAACAGGAACAAAGCGAGAAGTTGCTGTTAAATATTTTACCCAAACCAATAGCAGAACGCTTGAAAGCCCAGCAAACTACAATTGCTGACAGTTTTGCCGAAGTCAGTGTTTTATTTGCTGATATTGTGGGCTTTACTGAGCTGTCGGCGAGAATGTCTCCCACGGAGTTGGTAAAGCGATTGAACGTGATTTTTTCCCACTTCGATCAGTTAGCTGAAAATTACGGTGTGGAGAAAATTAAGACTATTGGCGATGCTTACATGGTAGTCGGGGGATTGCCTACACCGAGATCCGACCACGCTGAGGCGATCGCCCTTATGGCCCTGGGAATGCAGGCAAAAATAGCAAAATTGTCCGCCGAGACAGGGGAAAAACTAGCAATTCGCATCGGCATCAATTCTGGGCCGGTGGTGGCGGGAGTGATTGGTGTGAGCAAGTTTACCTATGATTTGTGGGGAGATACGGTGAACGTGGCGGCGAGGATGGAAGCTACGGGTTTTGCAGGCAGGATTCAAGTTACTGATGTTACTTATGAGCTTTTGAAAGATCAGTATTTGTTTGAGTCGCGAGGCAAGATTCACGTCAAAGGCAAGGGGGAAATGAGGACTTATTGGTTGCTAGAAAAAAGGTAAAAATCGGGCATCGGGCATGGGGAATTGGTAATTGGGCATAGGGCATAGGGCATAGGGCATAGGGCATGGGGCATTAATCTTCCTTCTTCCTTCTGCTATGATGAAAGTAGTTAACGAAACTTTACATAATAACCGTGACAGCACAACAATTAGTATCTGCAACCAGCTTTGAAAAATTAATTTGGACTTGGAAAGGTCACAAAATCCAATATACCGTCCAAGGAACCGGCCGCCCTCTGATTTTGATTCACGGATTCGGGGCTTCGATCGGACATTGGCGCCAAAATATCCCCGCACTCGCGGCCGGCGGCTACCGCGTATTCGCGCTGGACTTGCTGGGATTCGGAGGTTCCGCCAAACCGGCGATCGATTACACTCTGGAATTGTGGGAAGAATTGCTGACAGATTTCTGGACGGATATGGTACTGGAACCGGCGGTATTTGTCGGGAATTCGATCGGCGCTTTGCTGAGTTTGATGGTTGTCGCCAATCATCCAGAAATATCAGCCGGCGGTGTTTTAATTAACTGTGCCGGCGGGCTCAACCACCGACCCGAAGAACTGAGTTTTCCCCTGGGATTAATCATGGGGACTTTTGCTAAATTAGTTCGATCGCCCATCATTGGCCCATTCGTCTTCAACAACATCCGCAAAAAACACCGCATCCGCAACACCCTGCGCCAAGTCTACGGGAACCGCGAAGCCATCACCGATGAACTCGTAGAACTCCTCCACGCCCCCTCCTGCGAGCCCGGAGCTCAACAAGTGTTTGCCTCAATTCTGACGGCCCCAGCAGGCCCTCAACCGTCAGAATTGCTGCCAAAAGTCGATCGTCCGTTATTGGTACTGTGGGGTGCAGACGACCCCTGGACGCCGATCGCCGGGAGTCAGATTTACCAAGAATTGGCCGCCAACGGTAAAGCTGTGAAATTTGTCTCAATTCCTAACACGGGCCATTGTCCCCACGACGAGCGGCCAAAGGAAGTCAATGCTCTGATTTTGGACTGGCTGGTGGAATTGAAATAAAATGTTTCGGCGGAAAGTAGGTGCGGGCGATCGGCTAAACCCTTGCAATGCAAAGGTTATACCTCGATCTATCGCACCCGCATCCGACTCAAAAAAAAACTTTTGTAAAAAGCATTGACACAATCTACCGAGTCAGCTATATTGATGGACGTGTGAGGAGCGAACCAGAAAAAGCACCGAGACGAAACACGGCCAGTCGTCGGTGCTTTTTCTGTGGAAAGGCATTTTTAAAATTGTAGGGACACGGCATTGCCGTGTCCCTATAATATTGGGAAAATTATTATTGCTGCTACAAATATCAGCGATCGCCCAAAACAAATTGCTCGATCGCAGCAGCCACCCCATCATCCTCCACATCCGGCGCCACCCAATTAGCAACAGCTTTCACCCCATCAGGAGCATTCCCCATCGCCACGCCCACACCCGCGTAGGAAATCATTTCTAAATCGTTAAAATTGTCGCCGATCGCCATCACATTCGCCGCCTGCAAACCCAAAAGTTCCTCCGCCAAATACTGCACCGCATCTCCCTTATTCGCCGAAGGATGCGTCGCTTCAAAAAAAGTAGCAACCGATCGAGTTAAATAAAGCTCCGCAGGCGTGTAGCGCTCCCGTATGCTGATGTGCAAGCCGTCGAGTACCGCCGGATTTTGGCACAAAGCCAAAATTTTTGTCGGTTCCCCCGGAATGTCTCGCCGCAAATCTTTAATCACAATTGGTTCAATGCCCGATCGTTCTGCATAAATGCGAGTAGCTGCGGTAATTTCCGGGACATAAAGTTTGTCGTCAATGTAGAAATGGATCGAAAGAAGCGATCGCAAATCCGGTGCTTCAAAATGATCTAATATTTGCAGAGCAGTTTGTTTCGACAGCGGCAAGTGTCGCAGCCGCTTTTGAGTAGCCATGTCTTGAATCCACGCGCCCTGATAGCAAATTAGTGGCAAAGTTGAGCCAATGTCCGAGTGAAAACGCAAAGCCGATCGGTACATTCTACCCGTAGCGACGGCTACTTTCACCCCGCGCGACTCGGCTGCCACAATTGCCTGCTTGACTGGTTCTCGGATGTCATTTGACAAACCTGCGATCGTGCCGTCGATATCCAGTACCAGTAGTTTAATGTCTGCGGTGCAGGGAGCGCGATCGGTCGCAGTAGCTGGATTTGAGGCAGTTATATTCTGCATGGTTTTTTGATTTTAACTGTTGATTTGCACGCACCAGTTTATTTTGGCACTGCCGGGATCGCAAAATGCAACTTCTGATTTTTTGAATACTACAATATAGATAAGTATTACCTGAAGTCAGGACACGGCAGTGCCGTTTCCCTACGATTAATCTGGCGTAGAAATCAGGACACGGCAGTGTCGTTTCCCTACGATTAATCTGGCGTAGAAATCAGGACACGGCAGTGCCGTTTCCCTACGATTAATCTGGTGTAGGGACACGGCAGTGCCGTGTCCTCTATATCATTCTGGCCCAGCCGTAATTTATATAAAAACTTCACTTTTTAAACAACCCCCAAATAGCATGATTACCATCCCGGGATACCGCATTGACAAAGAAATTTATACAAACCCTCACACAGTTATTTATCGAGGGATGCAGCTTGAGGAACAAAAACCCGTTATCCTCAAAACTCTCACGCCAACCTACCCTACCCCAGAGCAAATAGCGCAACTCCTGCATGAATCCGAAATCCTTAAAAGTTTGAATTTGCCTGGAATAGTCAAGCTTTACAAACTAGAAAAATACAATCATTTTCCTGTTTTGATTTTAGAAGATTTTGGTGGAATTTCCCTCAAAGAACATCTCAGCAACCACCAGCTAAAGTTACAAGAGTTTCTGCAAATTGGCATAAAACTAGCAGAAACTCTCGGGCAACTTCACGAACACCACGTCATCCACAAAGATATTAAACCGAGCAATATTATTGTCAATATCGAGACAGGGGATGTCAAAATTGCTGATTTTGCGATCGCCTCGCTGCTACCGGGCGAAAATCCTGCCCTCAGCCATCCCAATTTACTCGAAGGAACCCTCGCCTATATGTCTCCCGAACAAACGGGGCGCATGAATCGGGCGATCGACTATCTGAGCGATTTTTATTCTTTAGGCGTCACCTTTTATGAAATGCTCTGCGGCGAATTGCCTTTTAGTGCGATCGATCCAATGGAATTAGTACACTGCCATATTGCCAAAATGCCAGTTGCTCCTTATGAAAACAGAAAGCATAAACTAGAAGGCACAATCAATCAATCACAAAGCGATGAAATTCCTCAAGCCATTTCCAATATCGTGATGAAACTATTAGAAAAAAACGCCGAAGACAGGTATCAAAGTGCTTTTGGACTTTTGTACGACTTAGAAAATTGTCTTATTCAACTGCAAACAACAGGCGAAATCTCTAACATCACTCTGGGCGAGCAAGATAGGTCAAGTCACCTACAAATTTCCCAAAAACTTTACGGGCGAGAAGCCGAAGTTAATCTGCTTCTGGGTACCTTCGATCGGATGAGGCGGGGCAATACGGAGATTGTATTTATTTCCGGTTGTGCCGGCTTGGGAAAATCGTGGTTAGTCTATAAGATTTATAAGTCAATTGTGCGAGTAAACGGATATTTTATTGACAGTAAATTTGAGCAATTTAATCGCGATATTCCCTACAGCTTTTTGCTCGAAGCTTTTCAAGACTTGTTGCGACAAATCCTCACAGAAACAGCCGCCAAAGTTCAAGTTTGGAGACAAAAAATCTTAAATGCGATCGGCGGCAACTGCCAAGTAATTATTGAAGTTATTCCCGAAGTAGAACTAATCGTCGGGCCGCAGCCACCAGTCCCAGATTTAGGAGCAAATGAAGCTAAAAATCGCTTTAATTTAGTATTTCAAAAGTTCATCCGTGTCTTTACTCAAAAAGAACACCCGCTGGTAATTTTCCTCGACGATTTGCAGTGGGTAGATTCAGCATCGCTCAAGTTAATCCAACTCCTAGCAACCGATCTCGAAAGTCAATACTTATTAATCATTGGAGCATATCAAGAACAAGAAGTAGATACCAATCATCCTATAATCCTCACCGCCGAATCAATTAGTCAAGCAGGCGGGAATATAAGTGCGATCGCCCTTTCGCCTTTAGATATCAACAGCGTCAATCAATTCGTTGCCGATACTCTCAACTGCGCACCAGAAAAATCCCTAAGTTTAGCAGAATTACTTTTTCAGAAAACCGCAGGAAATCCATTTTTTCTAACTCAATTGCTGAAGTCTCTTTATTCAAAAAAACTGCTGCAATTTAAATTTGCACCCTCCGAACAATCGATTAAGACAGCGAAATCTAACCTTTCTGACCTTGACCGAGTTGTGAAAAAATACCAAACGACAGGCGAGTGGCAGTGGGATATCGAGCAAATACAAGAAATAGGAATAACTGACAATGTTATAGAATTAATGATAGACAGCATTCACAATCTTCCAGAAAACACCCAGAAAATGCTCAAATTAGCCGCTTGTATCGGCAACAAATTTGATTTAGGCATTCTCTCGAAAATCAGCGAAAAACCTCTGGCGTTCGCAGCGAAAGACCTCTGGGAAGCAATTCAGTCCGGTCTGATTGCGCCCGTGAATAACGACTACAAAATTGCGATCGCCCTAACAGCAAGCACAGCAGTCAGAGATAAAATATCTACAGACTTTACAGATGAATTGTTTCTACCAATGGCTGATGCTGGTGGTGCGACTTACAAATTTTTGCACGAACGAGTTCAGCAAGCAGCTTATGCTTTAATATCCGAATCTCAGAAACAAGAAACCCATCTCAAAATTGGCAGATTTCTGCTACAAAACGCGCCTCCCGAACAATTAGAAGACCATATTTTTGATACAGCAAACCAACTAAATGCCGCCAAAGAAATCATCATCAGCGAATTAGAAAAGTTTCAGTTATGCCAATTAAACTTAATTGCGGGTCGCAAAGCAAAAGCAAGTGCAGCTTACGAACTTGCACTCAAATATTTAACCGCAGGGATTGAACTACTTCCCCCGGAAAGTTGGCAAACTGACTACGACTTGACTCTTGCACTCTATGAGTCAGCCGCCGAAGCAGCTTACCTGAGTACCGACTTTCAACAAATGGAAAGATGGGCAGAAATAGTCTTGCAACAAGCAACTAATCAACTAGACAAAATCAAAGTTTTTGAAATCAGAATCACAGCTTGTGCGATGCAAACGAAACTGCAAGAAGCTGTAAGAATTGGTCGGGAAGCACTGAAAATGTTAGGAATAAACTTGCCAGAATCGCCGATTTCTCTCCACATTCAGCAAGCGCTGACCAAAACAGCAGCTTATTTGACTGGTAAAAAAATAGAAGACTTAATCAACTTGCCAGTGATGACAAATCTACACAAATTAGCAACGATTCGCGTGCTATCGAGTATGTTTTCATCTACGTTTATAGTTGAACCGATGCTGTTACCGCTGATTGTCTGCGAACAAGTTAATTTATCTATAAACTATGGAAATTCTGCTTTTTCTGCCTTTGGTTATGCTAATTATGGAGCAATTTTAAAAGGAATAGTGAGAGATATTGAATCGGGCGATCGATTCGGTCAATTAGCTTTGAATTTGATAGACAAACTAAACGCTTTAGAGTTCAAAAGCAAAACGCTTAATTTAGTAGCATTCGTTTTGATGCACGGCAAGCATCACGTCAAAGATACTTTACCACTGTTAGAGGAAGCCTATCAAAGTGCACTAGAGAATGGTGATTTAGAATGTATCGGATATTCGGCTGTAAATATTTGTCAGTCTTTGTATTTTATCGGTCAAAAATTACCACAACTGGAACAGAAAATGGCAAATTACAACCATTTGCTGTTTCAACTCAAGCAAGAAACGGTATTGACTTGGAATCAAATATATCGGCAAACAGTCTTGCAATTGATGGGAAATTCGGCAAGTTCTGACATTTTGTTAAGTAAAGATTACAGCCCAGAAAAACTACTACCTCTGCTGTTAAAAGCTAACGATCGGGTAGGAATTCAGCACTTTTATTTGCAAAAATTAATATTAGCATATTTATTTGGAGATATCGAGCAAGCGTTAGAAAATGCCACGCAAGCCGAAGTTTATTTAGACGGAGTTGCAGGCTTTATCAATGTGCCTGAATACCATTTTTACGATGCTCTCGCCCGACTAGCAGCATATCCATCTGCCACAAAAGAGGAACAAGAAGAGCATCTTTTTTCTGCTACAAGTAATCTAAAAAAGTTGCAAAAAAAAGCTCTTTCTGCACCAATGAATCTTCAGCATAAATGCGACTTAATTACCGCTGAAAAAGCACGAGTTTTGGGAAATATTGTGACAGCAATGGAATATTATGACCGGGCAATTGCCGGAGCGCAAGAAAACGGATATATACAGGTACAAGCACTCGCAGCAGAATTGGCAGGAGCATTTTATCTATCCATAGGACGAGAAAGAATTGCTAAAACTTACTTGACAGAAGCGCGTTATTGCTATCAGCGCTGGGGAGCCAAAGCCAAAGTAGTCCATTTGGAATCAAAATACTCGCAGTTGCTAACTTCAGCTTCGATTTCAACTAATATCGAAACTCACAAATCTACCAGTAGCGCTTCTACTACGAGTGGCAGTGCAGCGGTGCTAGACTTGACAACAGTAGTCAAAGCATCGCAAACCTTAGCTGGCGAAATAGTTCTCGACAAACTACTGGCAAAGTTGATGAAAATTGTGATTGAAAATGCTGGGGGACAAAGAGGCTTTTTAATATTAGAAAAATCTGGAAAATGGGTGATTGAAGCATCAGGATGTGTAGATGTCGATCGCGTTGCTGTCATGCAATCAATTCCCATAGATTTTATAGAAGAGGATCGAGAAGTAACTTTGCTGGCAGTTGCAGTCGTCAACTACGTCGCCCGCACCCAGGAAAGTGTAGTTTTAAACGATGCCGCCCGCGAAGGACAATTTACTCGCGCACCCTATATAATTGCCGTTCAACCTAAATCAATTCTTTGCACTCCGTTAATCCATCAAGGTAAACTTAGCGGTATTTTATATTTAGAAAACAATCTGACTACAGGCGCTTTTACGCCAGACAGGTTAGAAATTTTAAAAATGCTGTCTTCTCAAATTTCTATCTCGATTGAAAATGCCCAACATTACACTAACTTGCAGGAATTTAATCACAATCTCGAAAATTTAGTACAGCAGCGTACTTCCGAGCTTTCTCAAACTTTAGAAGATTTAAAGTCTGCCCAAAATAAACTGGTAGAATCTGAAAAAATGGCTGCCCTCGGAGGATTGGTGGCAGGTGTGGCTCACGAAATCAATACTCCGATCGGCATCGGCATCACCGCCGCCTCCTTGCTGGCTGAAAAAGTCACAAAATTTATTGAGCTTTACACAAACAGCCCAATTAAACGATCTGAGTTAGAAAAGTTTCTGGATACTGCCATGCAAAGCAGTAATATGATCTTATCTAACCTGACGCGGGCAGCCGACTTGATTCACAGTTTTAAGGAAGTGGCTGTAGATCAGTCGAGCGAATTAAAACGCACTTTTAAAGTTAAACAGTATCTAGAGGAAATTTTGACATCGTTAACCGCAAAACTAAGGAGAACGAAACACAAAGTAGAGATTAAGTGCGATCAAGATATTGTACTGGACAGTTACCCCGGCGTGTTGTGTCAAATTGTGACAAATCTGGTGTTGAATTCCCTCATTCATGCTTACGATGGAGAGGAGGAGGGCATTCTGGCCTTTGATTTCAAACTAGAGGGCGATCGGCTAATATTTGAATATGCTGATAACGGCAAAGGAATTACCCCAGAAAATCTCAGTAAAGTTTTTGAACCGTTTTTTACCACCAAAAGAGGTCAGGGCGGGACAGGATTGGGACTGCACATCATTTACAACCTCGTCACGCAAAAACTAAATGGCACAATTCTCTGTGAAAGTCAAGTAGATAAAGGCACAAGATTTATGATTGAATTTCCCGCTAAAATTAGCAATTAGTTATTATAGCTAGTATTAATATAATTTCATTTAGGAGAACGATAAATGTCAGAAGCTAGTCAAAATCTGTTCGCTGCGGGCGACGATGAATTAATATTTGCCGAAGAAGATGAGGCGGAAGAAAAGCCGATCTCAGCTAGTTGGAAAATATTAATTGTAGATGATGAAATAGAGATTCACAATATTACGAAACTCGCCTTAAATGATTTCACATTTGAAAATAAACTAATCACATTTATCAGCGCTTTCTCAGGCAAAGAAGCGAAAGAAATCATTAAAGCGAATACCGACATAGCATTAATTTTACTCGATGTAGTGATGGAAACAGAAGAGGCAGGCTTGGAAGTAGTAAAATACATTCGTGATATTTTAGATAATAAAGTAGTGCGGATTATTTTGCGCACCGGACAGCCGGGACAAGTGCCAGAAGATGTAGTAATTGTCAGCTACGATATTAACGATTATAAAACTAAAACTGAGCTGACAAATAAAAAGTTATTTACCACTGTAGTAACCGCACTGAGAGCATTTCGTGCCCTGACTCAAATCGAAGCCAGTAAAAGCGAACTAGAAAAAATTGCCGCAGCTTCCGCCCGCTTTGTCCCCCGCGAATTTTTAAGATTCCTCAAAATTGAAAGCATTGTTGATGCGAGATTGGGAGACTCTGTACAAGCAGAAATGACGATTATGTTTGCGGACATTCGCTCATTTACAAGTTTGTCAGAAACAATGTCTCCCCAAGAAAATTTTGAATTTCTCAACTCTTATTTAAGCCGAGTCGGCCCAGTGATCCGCCAGTACAACGGTTTTATCGATAAATATATTGGTGACGGGATTATGGCTTTGTTTCCTAACAATGCTGAAGATGCCGTGCAAGCAGCAATTGAGATGCAGCAGCAAGTAAAAATTTACAACAAACACAGGCAAAATAGCGGCTACCAACCTATTTCGATAGGGATTGGGTTGCATACGGGAACTTTAATGTTGGGTACGATTGGCGAAGCGGAACGGATGGAAAGTACGGTGATTTCTGATGCTGTGAATTTAGCCTCGCGCGTGGAAGGATTGACAAAGCTTTACGGAGTTGGTATTGTAGCTAGCGTCCAAACTTTGTGCCGGATCGACGACCCCCAACATTACAAGTGCCGGTTTCTCGATCGCGTTCAAGTAAAAGGAAAACAAACGCCTGTTGCTGTATTTGAAATTTACGACGGCGACTCGGATACCATGATCGAACTAAAAGCACAAACCCAAACTTATTTTGAACAGGGAATTTTTTTTCATTACCAGCAGCAATTCGCGCAAGCAAGGCAAATGTTTCTGCGCGTATTGCAAGTCAACAAGTATGATAAGGCTGCATCTTTTTATGCAGAACGCTGCGATATGTTGATGAAGAATGCAGTGATTATGACTCTGGAAGGGATAGAGATATAGGGAATGGGGAATGGGGAATTGGAAATTGGGCATCATTTATTATCACGAACTAATAACCAATAACCAATAACCAATAACAAGTAACCAATAACTTAGTTTATGCGATTAAAATCCCTTGATGTTTTTCGCGGAATTGCGATCGCCTCTATGATCCTAGTCAACAACCCCGGTAGTTGGAAACAGGTTTATCCGCCACTAGAACACGCAGAATGGCATGGCTGCACCCCGACTGATTTAGTTTTTCCCTTTTTCCTGTTCATCGTTGGCTGCGCGATGTCTTTCTCGCTGTCAAAATATACTGAAACTACTACAAAAATAGAAACAAATATCTACTGGAGAATTGCTAGGCGCGCCGCCATTTTATTTATATTAGGATTTTTGCTAAATACATCCTCGATCGCCCTTGACGTACTTCTCAACAACGCCCCAGTGGAAAACTTCGGTAAAATCCGCATTATGGGAGTATTGCAGCGGATTGGGTTAGCGTATGCAATTAGTGCGATCGCCATTCTCAACCTTTCCCCCCGCAATCAAAAATTGCTCGCGGTTGCCGTACTTTTCGGCTATTGGGCTGCATTAACCGTATTTGCTGTAGGGGGGTACACCACAAGCGCACTTACGCCAGAGGGCAATTTAGGAGGATATGTCGATCGGCTAATTCTAGGCAGCCAGCACCTCTACAAAGGCGGCCCCTTCGACCCCGAAGGACTTTTCAGCACCTTACCCGCAGTTGTCACAGTCCTCATCGGCTACTTTACAGGAGAATGGCTGCGCGTCCAGCAAATCAAAACTCGCACCAGTATCAACTTAGCAATCTGCGGACTCAGTTGCGTGGTCATCGGCAGTTTGTGGGGATTTTCCTTTCCAATCAACAAACAACTTTGGACAAGTTCCTATGTCGTTTTTACCGCAGGTTGGGCTTTGCTATTACTAGCAGTTTGCTACGAAACCATAGAAGTGCGAGGTTGGAAATGGGGACGACCGTTTGAAATCATGGGATTGAATGCGATTTTCCTATTTGTTGCTTCCGGGATTGTGGCCAGAATTCTGTTAAAAACTCATATTGGTAGTGGCAAAACTGCTCCAAGTACCTATACTTGGATTTACGAAAATTGGTTTTTGCCGTGGGCTGGGGCGCTGAACGGTTCTCTGGCATTTGCTTTGACTACGGTGTTATTTTGGTGGTTAATTTTGTATGGAATGTATCGCCGTGGTTGGGAGATTAAAATTTGAATTGGCGACTGTTTAACAAGTAGGATGGTTGGCAAGTAATGAAAAACCAAACTTGACATTCAAAAGCTGTTTACATTATGATATACTTATTCACGAATAAATCTTGATATCAGTTCGCGGTTGTTATCTAGCAATCCTAAATCATTTGCGTAATTATTGTAGGAGCAATCCCCCCGTGGTTGCCCCTATAGATATGGGGTAGGCACGGGGGCACTACCCCTACAAATTTATCTGAATCATTTAGGATTGTTATAGCAGGGTTTGCAATCGGAGAAGGTCAGCTAATAATACAAATTAATCGGCTACCTTCAAAAAATAAGTCACGATCGTTGACAATAGCAGGTTTAGGAGAGCGCGAATCTCTGCTGTGTTCAGGGTGTAGAATTTGTTAATCTTTTTGAAGTTTGTCGCCAATTATACCCTTAGTCTCCATATTCTTAATTATGCCTACTTTTGTTGAAAATGTTGCCAGTTTTTTACCGATTCGTGTCTTAAATTGTTTTGCTGCGGACTCTACTCCTCTTGCTTCTCCGGTCAGTGGATCTTTTGAGGCAGCGGTGTTGTTTGTAGATATTTCTGGTTTTACTGCTCTTACTGAACGTCTTGCTCAAAAAGGTACCATTGGAGTTGAAGAATTAACGACTCATTTAAATGCTTATTTTGGTCAATTAATTGAATTAATAATCGCACACAAAGGGGATATTTTCAAATTTGCTGGAGATGCTATGTTGGCGATTTGGCCAGCGGAAAGTATGTCTTTATATCTAGCGACTTATTGTGCGGCGCAATGTGCTTTGGCGATTTTAAATGATTTGGGTAAATATCAAGCTGCAAATACTGAGTTGCGATTGCATATGGGTATTGGGGCGGGTAAGTTACAAGAGTTTTACATCGGTGGACTGAATGGTCGATGGGAGTATCTTGTCGCGGGGGAACCTATTGCTCAAGTGGGGCTTGCAGAAACGGCTGCGGGTATAGGTGAAGTTTGTTTGTCGCTGACGGCTTGGGAGTTGATTAAAGACCAGTTTGTGGGAACATTATTAGCTTCAAACGTGGTGCGTTTGGAGGGATTTAATCTTTTAAATTCTGTGGCGGATCGAAGGTTGTTAAATATAGGTGAATCGCCTCCGATCGCGATTTATGATGAGATGCAAGAACGACTGGAAAGATATGTAAGTGTGGGAGTTGTGGAGCGTTTAAAAGTCGGTCAAACTAATTGGTTAGGGGATTTGCGGCGAGTCAGTGTGATGTTTTTGAATTTGCCGGGGATGGATTATGACACCGATGGAGTTTTAGATTTTATTTCAACTATAATTAATTCCATTCAAAATATTTTGCAAGTTTATGAGGGGACATTAAATAAGTTTTTGGTGGATGATAAAGGTAGTACATTGGTGATTGGTTTTGGTTTGCCACCGTTTTCCCACGAGGATGATTCAGTGCGTTGTGCGATCGCGGGAATGGCGTTGTTGGAAAACTTAAGAAGTTTAGGATTGCAACCGAAGATCGGGATCGCGACCGGTACTTGTTATAGCGGTGTAATTGGCAGCCAGCAACGTCGAGAATATACGATTATCGGGGCGGTGGTGAATTTAGCGGCGCGATTGATGCAGGCGGCGCAGGACGGAATTTTGTGCGATGAGCGGACGTTTGAGTTAGCAAAAACAAGAATACAATTTGAATCGTTAACTCCGATCAAACTTAAAGGCATCAAAGATGCCGTTCAGGTATTTTATCCTCTTAGGGAGGTGCGTCAAGATTTGCCTTGGTGGATGGTAGGAAAAACCGAAAAGTCGATTGTGGGGCGGGAAAAAGAACGGTTATTGTTAGGGCATAAATTAGAGCAGGTGAAACTGGGTGTTTCTGGGGTGGTTGTGATTTGTGGGGAGGCGGGAATTGGCAAGTCTTGTTTGATAGAAAATTTGCTTTTGCAGGCGCAAGAATTGGGGGTAGGAAGTTTGGTTGGTGCGGGAAATGCGATCGCTCGCTCAAAGCCTTATCATGCTTGGAATGCGGTGTTTAGTCACTTGTGGGATTTGTCTTTTTTAACTAATTTAGAGGCGAAAAAATCTCAGATATTAGATTTATTGGAGGATGAACCGCAATGGTTGGAAAAAGCGGCGCTTTTAAATGAGGTTTTGGGCTTAGATTTGCCGGATACGGAGGTGTCGGCTGCGTTGGTGGGCCAGCAACGGGCGGAAGCGACACGGGATTTATTGGTGCAATTGTTGCAGGATTCGGTGAATCGCTCTCCTAAGTTGTTGGTTTTGGAGGATGCTCATTGGTTAGATTCGTCAAGTTGGGCGCTGGTTTTGGCGGTGGCGCAGAAGGTGAAACCGTTGTTATTGGCGATCGGGACAAGGCCGATGGGTGAGCAGGTGCCGGAGGAATACGATCGAATGCTGAGGATAGAAGGGGTAGAACAGTTGCATTTGGAAGCAATGCCGGCTACAGATACTTTAGATTTGCTTTGTCGGCGTTTGGGGGTAAAGAGTTTACCTGACTCGATGGCGGAGTTGATTGAGAAAAAGGCGGAGGGAAATCCGTTTTTTAGTGAGGAATTGGCTTATGGTTTGCGCGAGGCGGGGGTGATAGAAATTCAGAACGGGGAGTGTCGAATTGCTGCGGGGGTTGGTAATTTGAATGAGCTAAATTTTCCGGCTACGGTGCAGGCGGTGATTGCTTCGCGGATCGATCGGCTTTCTCCTAGGGAACAGCTTACATTGAAAGTGGCGAGTGCGATCGGCAGGTCTTTTGGATTTCGGCTGTTGCAAGATATTCATCCGATCGAGGAGGATAAACCTGAGTTGCCTAATTATTTGATGAAATTAGAGCGGTTCGATCTTACCCCGATGGAGACGCCGGAGCCAGATTTGAGGTATATGTTTAAGCATATTATTACTCAGGAAGTGGCCTATGGTTTGATGTTGCATTCCCAGCGCCGACAAATTCATGAAAGTTTGGCGTTGTGGTATGAAAGAAGTTATGAGGAGTTGTCGGGGTTTTATGCGATTTTGGCGCATCATTGGAGTCAGACCCTGGTTGCAGAAAAAGCAATTTTTTATTTAGAAAAAGCGGGGGAGCAGGCAGTGCGATCGCACGCTTTGCGGGAGGCTGTGCAGTTTTTTTCCGAGGCGTTGGAGTGGTTGGAAACTTTGCCGGATACGGTGGAGAGAAAAGAGCAAGAGTTGCGTTTGCAAATTGCTTTGGGCGCGCCGTTAATGGCGATCAAAGGTTATGGTGCAGTTGAAGTGAAAAAAACCTACGATCGAGCCAGAGAACTTGGTCAAGAAGTTGGACAAGTATCACAACTATTTTTTATTTTAAATGGTTTGGCTTTGTCTTGTTTTAGTCAATCGGATTTTTCAGCTTCTGTGGAATTTTGTAAGCAATTTGAAGCTTTAGTTCAAAGTACGCAAGAGCAGCGAATGTTTCCCATAGTTGGTCATTCATACGCTTGTAATTTATTCCATTTGGGTGAATTTAATCAAGCGCGAAATTATACAGAGTTGGCAATAGAAACTTATTTGCCAGAAAACCATGAGTTTTATATCGCGAACTACGGGCAAGATCCAGCAATGGCTTGTTTCTTGTTTGACTGTCTAGCTAACTGGTTGTTGGGTTATCCAGATGTTGCTATCCAGCGGAGTGAAGAAATGCTTGCCCTAGCGCAAAAATTATCGCATCCGTTTAGCTTGGCTTATGCTTTTAACTGTAAGGCTTGGTTTGCTTTATACAGTAAACAAGTGACAAAGGCTTTACAAGCAGCCGATGCTTTAATGGCTGTGGCGGTTGAAAATGAGTTTCCTTTTTTTATCATGCTATCGAATTTGATTCGGGCTTGGGTTGCAATCCAACTCGATCAGCCCGAACAAGCAATTAATCAAATTGAAGAAACTTTAAAAATGTGGAAGTCCGTCGGAGCCGTTTTAGCGAGGCACTGTCATTTAACGTTCCTGGCAGAAGGCTATGCTAAAGCCGGAAAACCGACAGTGGCTTTAGAAATTTTGGCTAAGTGCGTTGATGAAATAGAACGGACAAAAGAGTGTTTTTGGGAATCAGAAGTTTATCGTTTGAAGGGTGAATTTTTATTAGATTTAAACAAAGTAGAAGAGGCGGAAGAAAATTATTTGAAAAGTCTCGATGTGGCGCGCCGACAACAGGCGAAATCTTTAGAATTACGTTCTACTGTTTCTTTGTGCCACTTGTGGCAACAGCAAGGGAAAACTCTTGAAGCCAAAGCATTGCTGAGTGAGATATATAGCTGGTTTACCCAGGGGTTTGATATGCCAGATTTAATCGCGGCGCAACAATTGCTTGGGGAACTTTCTTAAAAAATTTGGAAGAACAAGCTGGAGGTGACTTTTTGGCATTTAAAATAAAAACGATCAATGGGCTATAGATCAAGGGCTGTCATTTTTAGCGATTAAACAAAAAAAGCTGTTATGAATCCAAAAATAGAAGCGGTTTCAGGGTTGTTTCCTCGATCAGTTTTATCAGCAAGTCGAGCGGAATTTGGAGACGATCGCGAGACGCAAAAAGCGAAACAACCTGCGCTAAAATTGCTGGTGAAAGACGAGGGAAAAATTCCTGAAGATTTGCAGGGTCATGTCTTTATTATCGGACCGGTGGGCTCGGTAAATTCTCCCAGTCAGCCTGGGACAGAAATTGTTTTTCCTGCCAGTGATGGCTCAACGGCTCTTTATAATGGCGATGGCATGGTTTATCGCTTAGATTTTAACGATATTGCTGGGGGAGTGAAGTTTTCTTCTGCGTTGATGAAAACTTCCTGTTATTATGCTGATATCGCCACGTTTAGCCAAAAAAGATTAAAGTTTTATAATTTGGGAATTTTACGTTTTTCTGAAAAATTGGGAGCGAGAAATCAGCTTAATACTGCTTTTTTACCGATGAAGTTTTCTGAGGAGGAAGGCTATCGTTTGCTGGCAACCTGGGATATAGGTCGGCCTTACGAAATTGACCCTGAAACCCTGGAAGTTATCACGCCTGTGGGGAGTAATTCGGAGTGGCGTGCGATGAATCCTTTAATGGCAGATTTGCCGTTTCAACCGCCATTTCCTTTTCCTCTAGTTCAAGGTTCAGCCCATCCTTGTTTTGATTTTCACACAAAAGAAATGTTTACGGTCAACACGGGTAGGTCTTTAACGACATTTCTCTCACAATTACGACCGGTAATTTATGGCGTATTGGATGCGATAAGTTGGATAAAACCTCACCCTCCTGAAGATATCATTATCCAGCAACCAAGAGAAGCAGAAGAAGAGAAACAAGCAGCCTCCGAAAACATTTTTGATAAAATTAGCGGTTTGTTCAAAAATTTAATTTTTGCCATCTACAATTTGTTCCAAGCGTTCAATCCGTTTAGCAATTTCACCTACTTAGTGCGCTGGGATGGTAAAGGAAATCTTCAAAGATGGCAACTGTTACAAGCTAATGGCTGTCCGGTAAAAATTGAGCAAAGTTTACACCAATTTGCAATAACAGAAGATTATATTATCCTGATAGATACGGCTTTTAAAATGCTGATAGAAGAAATATTGCCGGCGAGGTCAGGCAAAAAATATAAAAGTGTCGAGAAATTTTTAAGAAATTTAATAGACCGGCAACAATTAGCAGACAATCGCGTTTATATTATTCGTCGAGATGCGCTAAAACCAGACAAGAAAAAAGTTCGGGTGCAAAAAGCGATAATTCCTCGCGGTACAAATCATTTTATCGCGGATTACAAAAATCCCAACCAAGAAATTACTCTTCACATGGCAAATATGGGTACTTGGGATGCGGCGGAGTGGATTCGAGATATTGATGAATCAGTCTGGACATCGAGCGAAATTGACAATTTAGAAAAACTTTATGGGGTGATTATGGGCCCAACGGATATAAGCCGACTTGGATGTCATATCGTTAATGGAGAAACCGGCGAATTAATTCGCTCGGATTTGACGGCTTTATATGAGGATTGTAGTCCAAATAAATCTGAGGAAGGACAAGAGTTTAAAAAAGAGGACAATACTTATTCTCAGTATACTTGGGGGCCCGCATTATTTACTTGTGCGGATACGTCAAAACCTTTACAAGATATTTATTGGAGTTGTTTGGGATGTTGGCCCGAGTTACTCACAAAACATGGTTTGGAACTGTACAAGAACTATAAATATCGAGATGTAACAGAAGATGAAGTTATTAACCTAACAAAAGAGGGAATTCAATCAAACTTACTTCGCTTGCATATTAAGCCATTAACCAGTGTTAGCGAGTCGGAAGGCCGTTTAGAAATTCAAGATGTCTATCAGTTTCCGAGTAATTCATTTGGGACTTCACCGCAATTTGTGCCCCGTGCTGACGGGACTGGAGACTCAACGGATGGTTATCTTGTTTGTGTGGTGCATCACGGCACTGATGAGGAAACAGATAATGGTAATGAAATTTGGATTTTTGATGCGGCAAATCTGAAACAGGGGCCAGTTTGTCAGCTATGGCATCCACAACTTAAACTCGGTTTTACTGTACATACAACTTGGTTGCCAAAAATTGCTAAACGTACAGCAACTTACAATATTCCTGTTGAGGAAGATTATAAAGATTTAGTTGCACAGCAGCCGCCAGAAATTCAAGAGTTATTTAAGAAGGAAATTTACCCGCATTTTAAATCGAAAAACCCCTGAGTGTGAAGGGCGATAATGACAGAAGAAAAAATCATATCGTTGACAGTTGCATCGTCAGGTGATTTAACCTTTCTAGAATACTCTTGACACAGAGTCCGAGAATAGAGATATGAATACAGGAAGATGCTACCGGATTTGATATTATTCAAAAATCGGCTAGGATAGAGATATTAAAAATAGGTAAGCTACTATGATCTCCACACTACCTATCATTCATAGCGACCCCGACATTCTAGGGGGAACTCCTGTTTTTATGGGTACTCGCGTGCCGATGAAGACCCTACTTGATTATCTCGAAGCTGGTGATTCGCTCAATGAGTTTCTAGACCATTTCCCTAGCGTCAGACGTGAGCAAGCGATTTCAGTTCTCGAATTGGCAAAGGAAATGCTGACTGCTTATGCGACTCCTGCTTGATGAGTGTGTCCCGCGACCTCTAAAAGGTGAACTCACAGACTTTGAGGTGCGAACTGTCGTAGAGATGGGATGGGCTGGTAAAAAGAATGGTGAATTATTGAAACTCATGATGCAGGAGAGTTTCACCATTTTGCTGACTGCGGATCAGAATTTACGTTATCAGCAAAATTTGCAGCAGGCTGGAGTTGCAGTCATTGTGATGGTCGCGCCCAGCAATCGTCTTGCCGATTTGCTTCCACTAATACCCAGCGTTTGTAGTGCGCTGATTGGGATCGCTTCCGGCGAAGTGATTGAAGTCCAATAATACCTGAATCCAGGCCAAATTAAGGATTTTGCCGATAAAAGCCGATCGCCCGCCAGGAATCCGTAACTACAAATAAGCCCCACCCGCTAAAATTAAAAAATAGAGACGTAAAAATAGGCAGGCCCGGTCAATGATCCCAACAGTTATAGAACAATCCGGTCGCGGTGAACGCGCCTTTGACATTTACTCGCGACTCTTGCGCGATCGCATCGTCTTCTTGGGCCAACAGGTTGACTCCGACTTAGCCAACCTGATCGTTGCCCAATTGCTATTTTTAGATGCAGAAGACCCCGAGAAAGATATTTACCTCTATATCAACTCCCCAGGGGGTTCGGTAACGGCAGGTATGGGCATTTTTGACACGATGAACCACATCCGCCCGGACATTTGCACTATTTGTCTCGGTTTGGCCGCCAGCATGGGCGCTTTTCTGTTGAGTGCCGGCGCTAAAGGCAAGCGGATGAGTTTGCCTCACTCCCGGATTATGATCCACCAACCTTTGGGCGGAGCTCAAGGACAAGCCACCGATATTGAAATTCAGGCCAAGGAGATTTTGTACCACAAACGCCGCCTGAACGGATTTTTGGCAGATCATACCGGTCAGCCGCTATCGCGCATTGAAGAAGATACCGAACGGGATTTCTTCATGTCGGCTGAAGAAGCAAAGGATTACGGATTAGTCGATCAAGTGATCGATCGCCGTCCTTCTGCTAGTCGCCCGATCGCCGCAGTCGTCGCCTAAATTAACAGTTACAAATCAAAAATGGGGAAATATTCTTCATTTTTGATTCTTAACTATTTGATTATGCTTTATAGCCCGCGCAACCGCCGAATCAGACGCTAATCAGGACTTGCATTCCTTACTACAAACAGATTAAATAGGTTTGTAGTGAGGAATGCAAGTCCTCAGACTTTTATGATGACTTGTATTCCTTACTACAAACCTATTTTACTGCTGTTGTTCCAGAGGACATGATATCTACTGATTGAATTCTGCCTTATGGCAAAGATTCAAGATATTGGAGATGGCAAAGATTCGAGATATTGCAGAAAGTCAAACAATTGTTCTTGCTTTAAGAAATGCCGCGCTTCTTGACCGTAACCTTGTTTGAGATAATCTTTTCCTTGGCTTGGAGTCCAGCCCAACCGCTTGATTTCCTCCGTGGTTCTGCTGTAGATTTCCAGATATTCTAGGAAGTCTACCAACTGTTCGTTAGAAAGCTCTCTCTGGGACGACACGCCGTAGTTGTGTTTGAGACAGTCGCTTTCTTGAGTTTTTTTCCATTTCAAGCGCATCAGGATGGCGTCTATTTGGGCGATCGTATCAGAAGCATCCTCGATCGAATCGCTGGGAATTCCCATTGCGATCGGTTGCAATTCTCTGACTTCGGCTGCACCTTGCGACAGTTCGCGATCGCTAACACTCGGCACTTCCAGTTCTGGAAGCGGTTCGCCGTAGCTGGAAGAAAGCCAAGCATCCGAATCTAATTGTTTGGGTGAAAATCCAGCATCCACCCGATCGACCGTTGGCGGCAGTGGTTCCGGTACAGGTGCGATCGGCTCTTCATTGAATTTCGATTCACTATTGACAAAATTGCTTTGATGTGGTAAAGCAAATTGGTCGGCAACAGGCATTTCTAAAACAGGAAGAGGAGCAAGAGCCGGCACAGCAGCAACCGGAGCCGGAACCGCAACAGGCTCGATCGCCGGAGCCGGAATCGGAACAGCAGCAGCAACCGGAGCCGGAACCGGAACAGGCTCGATCGGAGCCGGAATCGGCGCAGCAAAGGCGAGGAGGGCGAGCGATCGCAACCGGGCGCGGTCTTCAGCATCTTCAACAGACTCAGCAGCCGACATACCAGTAGCGAGAGTTTTGCCGTCAACCTGCACCAGACAGCGAACCACAAACTTACCGTGATGAATAGTCAGCAACTCACAGATTAACTGTCCAGTTGGATAAAGGGCGCGAAATTGAGCAAGCATAGTTTTGTGACCCCGAAACCTGAAGGGGCTTATCGCTTAAGTTTAGTACACAAACAGGCGTTTGTTGCTTGATTCTTCAACATTTGCTGAAAACGGCAGGGCGATCGTGCAACAGAAAGCGAGTCGTTGCTGTCTCGGACTCCAGAGCCGGAAAATTCAAAAAATTACCCTTCGTCACGCTTGGCTCAAAAGCAGACGAAGAGAAAACAATTTTCTGAAAGCACATATTCGACATACAATAAATGAAAGGTGAATCATCCGCGCCACCTTTCACGCCACTCAACCCTATCCCACATCCGGCTGTTTAAGCCTCCAAGCACCGGGCGTCATTTCTACCTATAGGAGATGACAAAGCAACTAGGCAAAAGTAGTAAAAGTCTCCGGTGCGTGTGTACCTTGCACTTTCTACACCATAGATTGCTCCCGACCCGCTCGTTGCACCTCTGTCCGCAAGGGCATAGCGCTTGCAAAAAACAGGGGCATAGCAGCGGCGAGCTACCAGCAATGCAGGCCGATCGCCGGTCAATTCTTTGGCTTTAGTAAAAGGCAAGAGGCACTTCAACAGGAAGCAAAAAGCAGGAAAAAGGCAGAAGGAAAAAGACAGGAGGCCCAAATGCAAATTTTCTCTCTCTCGATCTTTTCATCTCCCGATCTCCGACTAAACTGATCGCTTTCAGCATCGAGGCATCTTTTAAGAACCGACAGGGGCTTTCTAATTCGCGAAAAGCGCTCCGTGCCGATCGCCAAAAGCAAAGAAACCACCGCTAAAAAATTGTATTGGGGAATAGGGTGCGGGATATTTGTCTGTACCGTTATCTGTCAATTGCAGACAGACAGCAGACAATTAGTTGCCAGTGTCGGGAAAAAATTTGCTCTCAATCCCTGTGTTCGATCGTACTGACTGTGCTCGCGTTTCCACCTACTAACCCGCGAATTTGGAAAGGAAGCAGACACAGTGATGGCCTGAGAGGGTGCGGCTGATTTCGCCAAAATTAGACTAATTGCTGGAAAAAAGAGGATCAATCGCTACATGGAATTTTCTATCGCTGCACTGCTGGCAAATTTTACAGAAGACAAATTAGTGGCTCCCAAAGCATTAGAGAAAAAACTCGATTGCAACGACGCCACCAGTCAACTCAAACTTCAAATTGCATTAGAAGCTCTAGAGAAAATTGGCATATTAGTTAAAGACAAAGGCCGCTACCGCCGAGTAGCTGAAGAGGACGTAGTTGAAGCAAAACTGCGCTGTTCGAGCAAAGGATTTTGCTTTGCAATTCAAGACGCTGAAGGCTCAGAAGACGTTTATGTGCGAGAAAGTCACCTCTCGACAGCTTGGAATGGCGATCGAGTCCTAGTCAAAATTATCAAAGAAGGTAGCCGCCGTCGATCGCCCGAAGGCGAAGTGATGCTCATCCTCGAACGCGCTAACCCTTCGGTACTCGCGCGAGTCAAGCAAACCGCCACCCCCACCGGCCGCGTCAGCTACAGAGCAATTCCCTTGGACGATCGCCTGTTGTTTGAACTAGACTTGCTAGCAAATGGCACTAATCTCCAAGAGGCGATCGACCACCTAGTACACGTCGAAGTCAAACGCTACCCCCTCGGCACCCACCGCCCAGTCGGAAAAGTAGTACAGGTACTAGGTTCCGACGCCGAAGCCGCAGACGACCTCGACATCGTATGCTGCAAACACGACTTGCCGCGCTCCTTCCCCGTCGCCGTCATCAAAGCAGCCGAAAACTTGCCCAGCAAACTCAAAAAAACCGACATCAAAAAACGGTTAGATTTGCGTAACATCCTGACAGTCACCTTTAGCAAAAACGAACCGGGTGAAACCAACAGCGAAAACGAGCTGCCTCAAGCTGAAGAGGAAATTTTATCCGAGGGCGACGAAAACGAGTTCGACCCGACCTCATTCCTCTCCGATCCGCCAGTGGAACACGCTTTGTCGATCGAAACCCTAAAATCCGGCGGTTGGCAAGTCGGAATCCACATCACCGATGCCGCCGAGTACGTGCAGCCAGAAACCCCGATCGACCGCGAAGCCCGCAAACGAGGAACCTGCGCCCATCTGGGAGAAAAAATCATCGCCGTACTCCCAGAACTCCTGAACGATCGCTGCTCCCTGCTGCTAGACACCGAACGGCTGGCATTTAGCATACTGCTAACCCTAGACGAATCAGGAGAACTGGTTGAATACGAAATTCAAACCAGCGTCATTCACATTGACTATCAGCTCAGCTATCCCGATGCTCAAGCAATTCTCGAACCAGGCTCCGATGCCGAAGATCGCGCTTTGTCCTCCGCCCTCCGTCCTTTCCTAGATCAAATATTAGCCGCCTCACAGGCTGCCAGACAGACGAGGCTCAAGCGAGGAGCTTTTGAACTAAATTTGCCTGACGCTAACTCTCACTTCGACGACGAAGGCGAATTAGGAGCATTTGCAACGGCTCCCGCCACCCAGTCGGCTGTCTCCGAGTTGGTTGTACTCGCCAACCAAGCTGTCGCCACCCACCTGCAAGCCTTGGGTGTCCCTGGAATTTACCGCGTCCAGCCGATGCCAGACCCAGCAGACATTCAAGAGTTCATCAAACTCTCCAACAACCTCGGAGGCGAACTGTATCTCGAAAGCGAAGAAGAAGTTCTGCCCTTTGACTTTCAACGATTTACCCAGCAGTTTGCCGGATTGAAGTCAGAGAGAGTTCTCACCTACCTGCTCGAAGACACGATGAAGCCCGCTGTTTACAGCACAACTCCCAAGCCACACTTCGGTTTAGCGCTGTCAGAGGGTTACACGCGGTGCACTTCGCCGCTTTCCCGCTACGCCGATTTGCTGGTGCTGCGGGTGTTACAAGCAGTGTTCGAGCAAGGGCGCAGCAGCCGCACAACCCGGGCTAAGGAAAAAGTTGACTTGCACCATTCCTCCTGTCACGGTCAAATTACTTGGAATGTTCTCCCACCAGATTTGCACCACGAATTTGAGACAGAGTTTGCATCGGCGGTGGTACATCTGACGGAACGCGAAAGGGTTGCTGAAGATGCCGAAAGCGATTTGCAGGGATTGAAGAAAACCGGATTGATGAAAGAGCGGACTGGTCAAACTTTCCAGGGTTTGATTACAGGTGTTCAGTCTTACGGTTTCTTTGTGGAAATTGAGGTGCGGCCGCCGGAGAGCGAAATCCTGCGAGTTGAAGGGTTGGTGCACGTTTCTTCGCTGAAGGATGATTGGTACGAATATCGATCGCGCCAGCAAACTCTTGTCGGCCGCAAAAACCGCAATCAGTACCGTTTGGGCGATCGGGTGGAAGTTCAAGTTAAGAGCGTTGACTATTACCGCCAGCAAATTGATTTAGTTGCAGTTGGTGGCGGTAGCCAAGCTTTTGATGATGATGAATAGTCATTAGTCAGTTGTTATTTGTTATTTGTTATTTGTTGTTAGTTATTAGTTGTTTGTGGGTTTTCATGGGCTGCAAATAACCAGCAATGATAACCAGTAACAAATAACCAGCAATGAATAACCAGTAACAAATAACCAGTAACAAATAACTAATGACCAATAACTATCCCCTAATCCTAGGAGTTACCGGAGCATCAGGACTGATTTACGCGGTGCGAAGTTTGAAATATCTGTTGGAGGCCGATCGGGCTGTGGAACTGGTAGCATCGAAATCTACCTACATGGTTTGGCAAAGCGAACAGAACATCCGAATGCCCGCAGAACCGACTTTGCAAGAAGAATTCTGGCGAGAACAAGCAGGAGTCCCCACTATGGGCAAACTTCGGTGTCATCCGTGGCAAGATGTTGGTGCTAATATTGCTAGCGGCTCCTTTCGCACCCAAGGGATGATGATTATTCCCTGTAGCATGAGTACACTAGGCAAATTGGCTGCTGGGTTGAGTTCGGATTTGCTCGAAAGAGCGGCCGACGTTCAGCTTAAGGAAGGCAGAAAATTGGTACTTGTACCTAGAGAAACGCCTTTTAGCTTGATTCACCTGCGAAATTTGACGACCTTGGCGGAAGCTGGAGCTAGAATTGTGCCAGCGATTCCCGCTTGGTATCACAATCCCCAAACTATTGAAGATTTAGTAGACTTTGTGGTGGCTCGCGCTTTAGACCAGTTGGGGATTGATTGCGTTCCTCTCAAACGCTGGAAGGAAGATGAAGTCAGTTGACAGTTGACAGTTGACAGTTGGTAGTCGTTATTGGTTATTTGTTCTTGATTATTTGTTAGTTCCGATTCCCGATTCCCGATTCCCGATTCCCGATTCCCGATTCCCGATTCCCGATTCCGAATTTGCTAATTTTACCAGGGATGATCAAACCAGGTTTTAATCTCTCAACTAACCGCGCACTGTTAACTACCAGCGACCTAAGAAATTAACTTCCCGCCGAGTTGGGAGTTGCTATTTCTATGAGTCCCAAATCGATCGCTGGGAGTGCTTTCTTCTCCTGGATAGTGGAATAAGTAGCAAACTGTGGCAAAATTTCATTGCTGAAAGCCTCTGCCGCTTTAGAACGGTAGCGATTAGGGTTGTATATTAGGGACAAAATCCGAGTTACTAAAATTTCGTCCATTTGAGATTTGTGCAAAACACCCATCAGCAACTCTTTTTCGATCGCCGAAACGGACACAAAAGCAGCACCCAATCCTGACTGAACGGCATTTTTAATTGCTTCGATCGAATTAAGTTCCATCTCGATTTTCAGGCGGCGCGTGTCAATACCGCAGCGAGTCAGTACCTGATCGATTACTTTCCGAATAGTAGACTGCGAATCCAGGCAAATAAACTTCAATTCGTAAAGGTCGTCTTTTTGGATACTTTCTTGCTGTACCATCGGGTGAGACGGAGGGAGAATCAGAGCCAGTTCGTCCTCAGCGTAAGGAACAATTTCTAAAGCTTCTACAAGTTCGGTAGGAATTTCTCCGCCAACAATTGCTAAATCGATTTGCCCGTTGGCCACACTCCACGCCGTGCGGCGAGTCGAGTGAACGTGAAGCTGTACCGCCACATCCGGGTACTTTTGCCGAAACATCCCGATCATCCGAGGTAGCAAATACGTCCCCGTTGTTTGAGAAGCCCCCACAATCAAAGTACCGCCTTGGAGATTTTGCAAGTCTTCCAGAGCTCGACAAGTTTCTTGACAAAGCGATAAAATTTTCTCGCCGTAACTCAGCAGCAGGTGTCCAGCTTCGGTGAGTTGAGCCCTGCGCCCCCCTCTATCGAACAGCGGCACGTTTAACTGTCTCTCTAAGTTTTGCACCTGCAAGCTAACTGCTGGCTGGGATACGTAGAGGCTGTCGGCGGCGCGTTTGAAGCTTCCTTCAGAGGCGATCGCCTTGAGAATGCGTAACTGGTCTAAAGTGAAAGGAAGGTCAGACATATATCTAATTGTCAATTGTCATTTGTCAGTTAACTGTTGTCAGTTGACGGTTGACGGTTGACTGTAGGCAGCGAACAGCAAACAGCGAACAGTCAACAGCGAACAGTCAACAGCGAACAGCGAACAGTCAACAGTCAACAGTGAACAGCGAACAGTTAACTGACTGATAACCGCTGAATGCTCCCATAGATACTTTGTGACACAATTTGGCCCTGAATCAATAACTTTTCTTAATATTTGCAATGACGATCGACTTGGCGCTAGACTCCCACTTAATTATTCTCGGACTTTTACTGGGTTTTGCGATCGCCCACAGCGGTTTAGCAGCCCTTCGCCCCAAAGCTGAAAAGCTAATCGGAGCAAGACTTTACCGCGTTTTATTTGCCCTTGTCAGTTTGCCGCTAGCCGTCATTCTGGTGATCTACTTTTTCAACCACCGCTACGACGGCGTACAGCTTTGGCAAGTACAAGGCGTGCCCGCAGTCAAACCCGTGGTTTGGATACTCTCGGCAATTTCCTTCCTATTTTTGTACCCAGCAACTTTCAACCTCCTAGAAATTGCCGCCGTCCAAAAGCCCCAAGTTCACCTCTACGAAACCGGTATCATCCGCATCACCCGTCACCCGCAAATGGTGGGACAGGTGATTTGGTGCATCGCCCACACTCTGTGGATTGGCACTAGCTTTACCCTCGTCACTTCCATTGGTTTGGTACTTCACCACCTGTTCGGAGTGTGGCACGGTGACAGGCGACTTCAGGCGCGTTTTGGCGAATCCTTTGAAACCATCAAATCTCGGACATCAATTTTTCCATTTTTGGCAATCTTGCAGAAGCGTCAAACCCTTGATTTGCTGGAGTTTCTGAAGCCTTCTTATCTAGGAATCGCCATTTTTATCGGAGTGCTGTGGAAAATTCATCCTTTTTTGATGCGTGTCACGGGGAACATATACTGGTAGCATGATCCCTAGGATAGAAAAAAATTATTAAATTTTGAGGGATCATGGTGTTGTCGGTAAGCGAACGCACTTTTGCACAACAGGTTTTTGAAGCGTCTACCCCCGTTTTAGTTCATTTTTCGGCGCCTTGGTGCGGTTTGTGCCGCGCGATCGAGCCGACGCTCACAATATTTGAATCAGATTGGGCTGGTAAAGTCAAGCTTCTAGGGGTTAATGCCGATCTAAGTTTCAAATTAGCCAATACTTATCGGCTGACAAGTCTACCCACGCTGATTTTGTTTGAGGGCGATAAAGTTCGATTTAGATTGGAACAATATCAAGGGCGCGATGAACTGCGGCGGACTCTAGACTCCTGGATGCTCGCTGTTCAGAATTCTCCCAAAAGTCAACTGCTACAACCACAGGAACTGACCAACAGGTAACGGCTAAAAGGCATTAGGCTATTGCTTAGAAAACATTCGGCTTTGATGTAGAAGGCATTGAGGATTCCCCATTTGTCGATCGGCCACACGACACCCAGATCAAGCTCGCAGTCCTGCATATCCAGGACTGCGAGATTTGTAAATCTATCTTTTGGCATAGATTTAAGGCGAACTAGATCGGGAAAATACGGAGCAATTTTCAAGTGTTGTCGATCGGCAATACTCAATCATTACAGCGAGTATCTGTGCCCATTCATCCAAGCCTGTGTCACAATAGTTCACAGTTTTGGCAATATCTAGTAGAAACTTTAAACTACCTATCAGTCATGGAACTGCTTTATCAATACGCTTGGCTAATTCCAGTCCTGCCACTGGCAGGCGCAATGCTAGTGGGTCTAGGCTTAATCACCTTTAACCAAGCCACCAACAAACTCCGACAAGCGAATGCGATATTAATCGTCTCCACGCTCGGAGGGTCAATGGTACTCTCTTTTGCATTGCTATGGAGTCAACTTCAAGGTCACGCACCCTACACCCGCACTATTGAGTGGGCTTCTGCTGGCGACTTCTCCCTGAATATGGGCTATATCATCGACCCCCTGACATCGGTCATGTTGGCGATCGTCACAACGGTCGCCTTTTTGGTGATGATTTATACCGATGGCTACATGGCACACGATGACGGGTACGTGCGTTTTTACGCCTATCTCAGCATCTTCAGCGCCTCAATGCTAGGTCTAGTAATCAGCCCGAACATCGTTCAGGTTTATATCTTCTGGGAACTCGTAGGTATGTGTTCGTACCTGCTAGTTGGCTTTTGGTACGATCGCAAACCCGCTGCTGACGCCTGCCAAAAAGCCTTCGTCACCAACCGCGTCGGCGACTTCGGCCTCTTGCTAGGCATCCTCGGCATTTATTGGGCCACCGGCAGCTTTGAATTTGACGTAATGGGCGATCGACTGCACTCCTTAGTCGAATCAGGAGCACTCAGCGCAACTCTGGCGACAATCTTCGGAGTCCTGATATTTTTGGGCCCAGCCGCCAAATCCGCTCAATTCCCCCTCCACGTCTGGCTACCAGATGCAATGGAAGGCCCCACCCCGATTTCCGCTCTGATCCACGCCGCGACAATGGTAGCCGCCGGCGTATTCCTGATTGCTCGGATGTACCCAGTGTTTGAAGGGTTGCCGGTTGTCATGAATTTGATCGCCTGTACGGGCTGTTTTACAGCATTTATGGGTGCTTCGATCGCAATTACCCAAAATGACATCAAAAAAGGCTTAGCCTACTCCACCATCTCCCAATTGGGCTACATGGTAATGGCAATGGGCGTCGGTGCTTACAGTGCCGGACTGTTCCACTTGATGACCCACGCTTACTTCAAAGCGATGCTGTTCCTGTGTTCCGGTTCAGTCATTCACAGCATGGAAGATGTCGTCGGACACAATCCTGCACTCGCTCAAGACATGAGAGTCATGGGCGGTTTACGGAAATATATGCCGATTACCTCTGCTTGCTTTTTGATCGGAAATTTAGCAATCTGCGGCATTCCGCCCTTTGCTGGTTTTTGGTCAAAAGACGAAATCCTCGCCCAAGCTTTCGCAGCAAATCCCGCTCTGTGGGCTGTGAGTTGGGTGACAGCCGGGATGACCGCGTTTTATATGTTTCGGATGTATTTCAGCACCTTTGAGGGCGAATTCCGGGGCAATGACAACGCGATCAAACAGCAACTTCTGCAACCGGGTTTGGTATTCGGCCCTGGGGCGATGAATGTCAAGGAATTGGCATCCACTGGCGACAGTCACGATGAACATGACCATTTCCCTCACGAATCTCCGCTGACAATGGCTTTGCCGTTAGTGTTGTTGGCAGTACCTTCTGTGTTTATCGGTTTTGTCAATACGCCGTTTGCCAATTATTTCGAGCAGTTTGTCCGTGCTCCAGGCGAATCTCTGGAAGAAGTTTTGGAACACGCTGCGGAGTTCGATTTAACGGAATTTCTGATCATGGGTGGGAGCTCTGTAGGTATTGCTTTGTTGGGCATTACTTTGGCTTCTCTGATGTATTTGAGCCGGAAAATTGATGCAAATGCGATCGCCCAAAAAATTAAACCACTGTACGAATTCTCCCTCAACAAGTGGTATCTCGACGACATCAACGAAGTTCTCTTCGTCAAAGGCAGTCGCCGTTTAGCGCGGCAAGTCATGGAAGTGGATTTGCGAGTCGTCGATGGTGTGGTTAATTTGACAGGTTTTCTCGCCCTGGTAACAGGCGAAGCCTTAAAATACATTGAAAACGGTCGCGCTCAATTTTATGCCCTGATTGTGTTTGTCGCAGTTCTGGGTTTTGCGATCGTTTCTGGAGTCAGTTAAATCTGTAGGGAAACGGCATTGCCATTAGTGTCAACTTAAGGCAAAACTTAGTACCGGTCTGCTGTCTGACGATGAGGCCTCGATCCCCCCTAGCCCCCCTTAATAAGGGGGGAACAAGAGTATTCTCAAAGTCCCCCTTCTTAAGGGGGATTTAGGGGGATCTCAACTGGGCGAGCAACGAAAGATACAAAAGTTTTTAGGGTTAATTTGACACGCCTTGGGCAATGCCGTTTCCCACCAGAAGATATTTTAAGAACGGGTATTAGCTCAATAACTCACAATTGACAATTAGCCAATAGAAATAAATCTTTGATTAAACTCAACTTTTGCGATCGCACAACTTGTCGCAAATATTGCCAAAAAAATTCTTCCGTATAAAGAAAGTATAAAATTTAGACCAAAAGCGCCAAAATGTGTTTAAACCTAATAGTTGATGGCCTATTTTAAAATGCAATGGATACAGCTAACTTTCCCTGGTTAACCACAACAATCCTGTTTCCCGTTGCTGCTGCTTTGCTGATTCCTTTGATTCCCGATAAGGATGGCAAGACGGTACGGTGGTATGCATTGATTGTCGGTTTGATTGATTTTGCTCTACTTGTCTACGCTTTTTGCACTCAGTACGATTTCAGCAATCCAGGACTCCAACTGGTAGAAAGTTATACTTGGGTTGAGCAACTGGATTTGAATTGGTCTGTGGGTGCTGACGGCTTGTCAATGCCACTGATTTTGCTGACGGGTTTTATTACTACTTTAGCTATCTTAGCTGCTTGGCCGGTTACTCTTAAACCAAAGCTATTTTACTTTTTGATGTTGACAATGTACGGCGGGCAAATAGCCGTTTTTGCCGTGCAGGATATGTTGCTGTTTTTCCTGGTTTGGGAATTGGAATTAGTGCCGATTTACCTGATTTTGTCCATCTGGGGTGGCAAAAAACGGCTCTACGCAGCAACTAAGTTTATTCTTTACACGGCGGGCGGTTCGCTGTTTATTTTGGTTGGTGCGCTGACGATGGCGTTTTACGGCGATACGGTGACTTTTGATATGCGGGCGATCGCAGCCAAAGAGTACAGCACCAATATAGAATTGCTACTGTACGCAGGTTTCCTAATCGCTTACGGCGTCAAACTGCCGATTTTTCCCCTACATACTTGGCTACCCGACGCTCACGGAGAAGCCACCGCACCCGCCCATATGTTGCTAGCAGGAATCCTGCTAAAAATGGGCGGCTACGCTTTGCTCAGAATGAATGCGGGAATGCTCCCAGATGCTCACGCTACCTTCGCACCGCTGTTAGTAATTCTGGGCGTAGTAAACATTGTTTACGCCGCCTTAACTTCTTTTGCTCAGCGCAATTTGAAGCGGAAAATTGCTTATTCTTCGATTTCGCACATGGGCTTTGTGCTAATTGGGATAGCTTCGTTTACCGACTTGGGAACCAGTGGTGCAATGCTGCAAATGGTTTCCCACGGTTTAATTGGGGCGAGTTTGTTCTTTATGGTGGGTTGCACGTACGATCGCACTCACACCCTCATGCTCGATGAAATGGGCGGTGTCGGCCAGAAAATGCGTAAGGTTTTCGCCATGTGGACTACTTGTTCTATGGCATCTTTGGCTTTGCCGGGAATGAGCGGTTTTGTAGCAGAATTGATGGTGTTTGTAGGCTTTGCAACCAGCGATGCTTACAATCCCGTGTTTAAGGTTTGCGTGATATTTCTCGCTGCTTTCGGGGTGATTTTGACTCCGATTTATCTACTGTCAATGCTGCGTGAGATTTTCTACGGTTCTGAGAATAAGGAATTGGTGGAACACGAGGAATTGGTGGATGCGGAACCGCGAGAAGTGTTTATCATTGCTGCGCTGTTAGTGCCGATTATTGGCATTGGTTTGTATCCGAAGATGCTGACTCAGGTTTATGATGCGACAACTGTACAGTTGACTGCAAGATTGCGCGATTCTGTGCCTTCGTTGGTGGCTAAGGCTGCTGCTGATAAAACAGTGTCTTTGCGTGCACCGGCGATCGAACCTAGCAACTTGTAATTTGAACTGGATTTAGGAAGAAAACCCCCAAAATCTTAGAAAGATAGAGTTTGGGGGTTTTCTATTTTTATTGATAGACAAATCAGGGAAACTTGGCTCTCAAGCAATCTGGAGTTGGGTTTGAGAAATAAAATGGGCAGGCGGTAAATGAGGGCGATCGGAGTGTTAGACCGCAACTGCGATATAATTCATAGTTATGTACTTTGCTAGATATGCAATAAGTCAATGATCCTAAATCCAAAATCACTTGAGAAGCTTAGGAACCTAATCAATGAAGAAACTGAGTATCGCTCAGGGCCGAAACTCGTGGAATTTTTTAATGCGTTAGGGTTCAGTGATTCTTACGGTCAAGGTTTTCCGTCTCGCTGGATATTCACTGATGAGCGTCTCAGCCAGCTTAATGGCACGCCTGAACTTGATGAATGTATAAGAAGTGTTCTTTCACCGGTAAATTTTATCTGTCGGATTCCCGAACTAGACAAGCATATTGCAGAATTCAACCGATATATCGCCTTTGACAAATGGAAGGTAGTTCGTAATGGCGCTGAGATAGGTTTTGCTGAGCTTCAGGAAATCGAAATCGATGAAACGGCAACTCCAATTACAGAAGATGAATTCTTGAAGAGAGAGTTCTCTGATATTTCGATTGCGGAAATCGGTCTTAAAAGTGTTTTGTCAGATATTCTTCAGCAAAGGATCATGGAAATTGAACAGTGCTTTTCTGCCGGTGCATATTTATCAGTAATCTTATTGGCTGGCAGCACACTTGAAGGAATTATCTTGGGGTTGGCAATAAAGCATCCACAGCCATTTAATACCTCCAAAACTGCACCAAAGGACAAATCGGGAAAGGTAAAGCAGTTCAATGATTGGTCGCTGAGTTCTTTTATTGATGTTGCA
>ENA-OFDP01000047-OFDP01000047.1-metagenomes-genome-assembly--contig:-NODE-47-length-58157-cov-7.766652_pt1 | contig 58157 bp, 50 predicted proteins | sample MGYA00153389_OFDP01 | MGnify analysis MGYA00153389
TAGGTAATTATGGGCACATATCCTATGAAAAACAACAAGAGTTCCTGCGCGAACTAGGTGGAATCGAAATTGGGATAGGGACATTACAAGCCACAAACGCGCGGGTAGCTTATGCTGTAAAGCCTGCCGTTGAAGAGCTATGGCAATGGGCACCATTACAAGCCAACGTCCATGTGGATGAAACTCCGTGGTGTGTCAAGGGAGTCAAAGAATGGTTATGGACAGCTACGGGTCAAGATTTTTGCCTGTTTCATGCTGCGGATACTCGAAGTAGAGCCGAATTAGAGACAATGCTGGGGAAAGAGTTTGCTGGTGTGTTGAGTTCTGATGATTTTAGCGTCTATAACGGTGTGATTGTGGGAGCGCAGCAGAAATGTTTAGCCCATCTACGGCGACATTTTAAGAAAGTTCTGCTGATCGGTTACGGTAACAATACAGTCGTCGCCTCTGCGTTCTTGGAATTAATTGATGAGGCATTTCGACAACATCGAAAATGGCGGGAACACCCTGAAGAGATTGATTATCACAGTTGGGCGAGGGACTTTAAAACCTCTTTGGCAGAATTGTTAAATACTTGGCAAGGTCATGTTGGTCATGCTGCTGGACTGTTATTGCGCTCGTTACGCGAGAAAGCACATCAATGGTGGTATTTTTTAGACCACCCGTCCATTCCCCCTGATAATAATTTGGCAGAACGTTCTTTGCGATTAGCCGTGACGAAACGTAAGGTATCTGGGGGCTCCCGGTCAATGTCTCGGTTTGAACAAACTGCTGATTTGTTGTCTGTGATTCAGACTTGTCGGTTTCAAGGTAAAAGCGCAATGGCTTTTTTCCGTGATGCTCTATCTGCCCATTGTTGTGACTTTTTCATCCCTTCTCTTATTCCCCAATCAAAGACCTGAATCCTTACGGTAATCCGATGATTCGATCGCTAATCATTAGAGCTCTTGCAAAAGTCAAATTCACCCCCCTTAGTCCCCCCTTATTAAGGGGGGAAACAAGAATAATCTTGCCCCATCCCCTGATTCATGGGAAGGGTTGGGGTACGGTGCATTATATTTTTGCAAGAGCTCTAGTCTTGTTGGTCGATCGGCATTGGGGCTAGTTTCTTTTGCTTAAGGCTTAAGTAAATAACCAGACTGACGATTATAGAAAGAAAAAGCATACTGGTTCCGATCGTACCAAAACCAAAACCACCATTTGTAGTAGGTTGTGACAATAGATCGCTAGTAGATGCTCCAAGTGGACGAGTCAAGATGTAGGCTATCCAAAATGCCAAGACTGCATTCATTTTCAAGTAATAATAACCAGCGGCTACTATCTCAATTAAAATGCCAAATACTAATGCTGATTGTGCATGACCCAGCTTCAAAGCCTCTGCTAGGAGGTCTCCCGTTGCCGTTCCCAAGACAAACGTAAATAAGATAGCAGCCCAATAGAATAGCTCTCTTTTAGGTGTATTGATAGAGTGCATAGCTAATATTTTTTCGTTTGAATACCAAAGTCCAAAAACTACCGCCAAGACAACACTAAAAATTATATTAATTGTCATAAAACTAACTCCGAGATTGTCTACTAATCTATCGGTAATTAGTGTGCCAGTGATACTCATCAAAACGACTACAATCCAGTAACTCGCTGGCACATACCGTTTCAGCCTAAACTGATTTAAAAGCGCAATTAGTAACACAGCGCTCATCACATAGGATGTAACGCTTAAACCAAACTTCAGATTTACCGACAGATAATCAGCCAGAGTTTCACCTACTATGGTAGCCAGAACCTTAATAATCTAGAAGGAACCTGTAACCTCTGGAACCCTGTTTAGTATCTTCTTCATAATATTTGTCCTTTGGGTCGATCGTTGAGTGTTCTAGACTTGGGATATTTCGCCAACTAAGGGCGGGCATTCATAGCACCGCCCCTACTCTATTTGTTGCCTAAAGAAAGCGAATTTGTTAGAGCTTTACTTCTTGGCATCATCATTCTTTTCCGCATCGCCATCGCCGCCAGCCGCCTCGGAAGTTTGAACGCTGCTGCGGAGAGAAACGCTTTCCTTGTCCTCACCTTTTAGGCTTTGTATCTGGAGGATTTTACCGTTACTAGCATCTACACTTATTTCCTCTTGACCGATCGCAACTGAGTACACAACGTTGCCATCTTCATTTTCTAATTTGACACTATTTGCTGTACCGCCTTTAGCAGCTTCCGCAGCCAATCGCGCTTGTTGTGGCGTAATTTTAGCCAGAGATTGTAGGCGACTTGATGCTTGCTTGTCTTCGACATCATCGTTCTTTTCGCCGTCGCTATCACTGGCTTCAGGTACTGCGTTGCTGCTGGTGCGATCGGGCATTACGGCAACCTGAGATTGCGCTGGCGAAGCGTACACAGTTCGGACTAATCCACCCAGCCCTAAAGTACCGACTAAAACAGTGGCTAGAGCGATTTTGGTTAAGGTTTTCATGGTATGAAACTTCTTTAATTTAGGCTTACTGTTTCACTGTAGATAACAAAAGTCAAGAACTTAGTAAGATTTAAAATATTGGGCATATTGTCCACTACAGAGTTTTTTGTTTAGAATTTGCATCGTCAAATCCTTTCCATGTAAGTTTGCGCCTTCACTATAGAGGACAAATATCAAGAACTTGGAAAGATTAAAAACTTCTGAATTTAGTAAATTTTCATCCTAATTTCATCTTTGGGTGTTATACTCTCGAATAATTGTACCCAAAAATTCAATCAAATGAAAACGCTCAAATCAAGTTTAATTGTTCTAGGCACTGTCGGATTACTATTTTTGGGAGCCTGTGGTAAAGGCGACGAAAAAAGTGATGCAAATAGCAGCCCAACATCGGCTCCTGTCGCCTCCAAGCCTGCGTCTTCTGCTCCCAGTGCGGCTCCTGCGGGAACTGGTAAAACAGATAATGCTAAGGCATCTAAAGGGGGTCAAGTTGTCGAGTCTGGAGCTTACCACTTAGAGTTTGTCGCTGAGAAAGAAGCTACCGGAACTCACTTAGATTTTTATTTGCAAAAAGGCGACAAACACGAACCAGTCCCGAACGCTAAAGTCTCAGCTCAAGTCCAGTTACCGAGTGGAAAACAGCAAACCCTAGCCCTGAAATATGACCCTGATGGCAAACATTATACTGTTATATTTCCAGTCAAAGATGCAGGAAACTATCCTATAAAAATGAATGCGGATATTAACGGAGAAAAAGTTGACGGTCGTTTTACCTTTAAGCAATAGATAGCTAATGGATTGATGCAGTCTTATTTATAGGTGCATTATGTCAAATATCTCCAATAGTATCAACCCGGTTTATTTTTGATGAACAGGGTTAATTTTTAGGTGGATTAGAGATAATTTACTCTTTTAATGATTAACTGCGATCGCCTAAAATTTCATTCGGATTTCATCCCTGAAAGTCAAGCTAATAAATAAGAAAAGAAATTAGTCAAGTTTTCAGGGAGTACCGGAATGAAAAAGTTAATTTATGCTGCTGTATTCACATTTGTGCTAGCATCTAATGCCCCCGCTACTGTTGCAGGAGGAGCCATGCAAAATGCGAATATTTCTCACCTTATCCACAGCGGTGCTCATCCGAATAAAGCTCGATTTCAGGGAGCTACCCATCATTTTGAAGTTCACGTTCAGGGAAAGGCTCTTTCGGTACTAACAATTAATTTGCCGGAAGATATCAAAATGCGTGGTGGAATTGAGGTAACAAATCAATCTGGTCAAAAAATCGAGTCTCAAGTTTCTGTTAATAATCGAAAAGTGACAGTGGTTTTCTCCCAACCTGTTTCTCCTGACACCACGATATCAATTGATCTGCGAGGCATTTACACTCCTGGTTACAGTCGCAATTGGATGTACGCGATAGCTGGTAAAATGGTAGGAATAAATGCAGAAATACCACTTGGTACAGTTTTAATTCAGACCTACTAAAGAGAATTCTTGCAAAAATACAAAGCACTCCACCCCAACCCTCCCCTTGCTAAGGGGAGGAGGCAAGATTATTCTCGTTCCTCCCTATAAATTAATGTTATGAGAGTTTTGCTAGTTGAAGATGAGCCAGATTTAGGAAAGGCGATCGATCGCACTTTGAAACAAGAAAAGTATATAGTTGACTGGGCTGTGGATGGCACTGAAGCTTGGGAATATTTAGAAAGTCATTGGACTCAATACAATCTGGCGATTTTTGACTGGTTACTTCCAGGATTGTCAGGATTGGAACTGCTGCGGAGATTGCGGGCTAAACATAGCGCACTGCCAGTTTTGATGCTAACAGCAAAAGACCGAATGGAAGATAAAGTGGCGGGACTAGATGCCGGGGCTGATGATTATTTAGTGAAACCGTTTGGGATGGCGGAACTATTAGCAAGATTGCGGGCTTTGCAAAGGCGATCGCCCCAAATTCAACCGCAACAGCTACAGGTGGGAAATCTGGTTTTGGACTGTGGCAATCGAACAGTTTTGATGCTCGACAAGATTGGGAATAGCCAGATAATTTTTCTGACGAATAAAGAGTATCAACTGCTAGAATACTTTATGAAACATCCGAATCAAATTGTCACCACTGACCAAATTCGGAATCAGCTATGGGAAGTCAGTGCAGATACTTTTAGCAATGTGGTAGCGGCTCAAGTACGCTTGCTGCGGCGCAAACTGGAGTCGGTTGGGGGCGCGAATTTAATTGAAACTGTACATGGTGTTGGATACCGGATGAGAAGTTAAAAGTAGGACGGGCAGGATACCCACCCCACAAGAAAATTTAATTTTTGTGGAATAGGCATCTTGCCTGTTTAGCTAGTTCCTAGGCTCTGCTTGGGAACCGATATCACTCTTGCTCTGCCTCGCGATAATTGGAGGCAGAGCCTCCGGATCTGCGTTCACAGGCTCTGCCTGGGAACGAGTAATTGTTGTTATGAAAAATGAATCAAAATAAACTATTTAACCGGACCCGATCGCAATTAGCGATTTCCTACGCCGCAGTCATGGGTTTAATTTTAAGCTTGTTGGGATTTGGGGTATATAGGGCGATCGCCCACGCGCACTGGGTAGCCATAGACAGGGAATTAGAATCGGTAGCAGGGACGCTACACGATAGCCTAGAACTCAAGTTGCAGCAGCCCGGACGCTTGGAACCCATAGTCAACGAACTTTTGCCCAACCTCCGCCTAATCGGAGTTAACGGCATTAAAGAACCGATTCACCATCGCCATATTTTAAGCGCTATCAACCAAGGCTATTACTATATTCGTTTATTTGATTATTCTGGGAAATTGATTGCTACAGCAGGCGCTTATCCCGAAGAGTTGCCAGCAAAATTTAACTCGAAACACTGGCAAATAATAACTGACACTAAAGGCAATCTTTATCACCAAATTTCCGTATCATTACATACCCAAGAGCAGCAAGATTGGGGATATTTTCAAGTTGGGCGGAGTTTGCAAGATTTCAATGATTATCTCAGTACAGTTAGATTGATTTTGAAATTGGGATTGCCGACAGCATTGATTTTGATTGGGTTTTCTAGTTGGTTGTTGGCAGGACTAGCAATGAAGCCGATCTATGCTTCTTACCGACAAATTCAACAGTTTACAGCGGATGCTGCTCACGAATTGCGGACTCCTTTAGCGGCTTCGCAGGCGACTGTAGAATCGGCGCTGTTGATGCCTGAATTAGATGAGAAAGAGGCGCGGGAAATTTTGCGAACAATCGATCGCCAAAACCGACGATTGACTCAGTTAGTAGTCGATTTGCTGCTACTGGCGCGCATGGATCATCAACCGATCGCCGATCGCCCTCAATTGTGTTGTTTGAACGATCTGGTTAGCGATTTAGTCGAGGAATTGGCGGCAATGGCGATCGCTAGCGGGGTAGCCCTAACAGCGGAATTGCAAGTGAAACAGCTATTAAATGTTGTCGGCAATTCCGACCAACTTTATCGCCTAGTTGCTAATTTAATTGTGAATGCCATTCAATACACTCCGGCTGGGGGAAAAGTAACAGTTATTTTAGATTGCACTCACACCGAGGCGATAATTCAGGTTCAAGATACTGGTATTGGGATTGGGGCGATCGAGCAAAAGCGCATTTTCGATCGCTTCTACCGAGTCAATAGCGATCGATCGCGCCATACCGGCGGATCGGGACTGGGATTGGCGATCGCCCAAACCATCGCCCGCGCGCACCGTGGTAGCCTTACCGCGCGCAGTGAATTGGGGTGTGGCGCTACTTTCCTGCTGCGGTTGCCCCTGTGAGCTATGATGTGGGGGAAACTGACCGAAAAGCACCATTTTCAAGAACAGGCAAGATGCCTGTTCCACAAAGACTAAATTTTCTTGTGGGGTAGGCATCCTGCCCGCCCGTGAGGTAAACCGAATCAGTTATTTCGGGTAATCCCTTCGGTAATATGTAGCGCGATCGCCCAAAATCAATACATAGTGATTAATTAGCAGTCATCAGAGAGAAGAATTATGACAGTTTTAGAACAGGGAACAATTTCCATCCATACCGAGAATATTTTCCCGATTATCAAGAAGTCGCTATACACAGATCACGAAGTCTTCTTGCGGGAACTAATTTCCAACGCTGTTGATGCCATTGCCAAACTCAAAATGGTTTCGCGATCGGGCGAATATAGCGGCGACATTGGCGAACCACAAATCAGCCTAGCCATCGACAAAGAAAACAAAACACTCTCAATTACCGACAACGGCATCGGGATGACAGCCGACGAAGTAAGAAAATATATCAATCAAGTCGCTTTCTCCAGCGCCGAAGAATTTATTCAGAAATATCAAGGTAGCGGTGATGATGCAATCATCGGTCACTTTGGTCTCGGATTCTACTCTTCTTTCATGGTCGCTCAGAAAGTAGATATAGATACCCTTTCTTACCAAGAAGGCGCGCAAGCAGTACATTGGTCTTGCGACGGTTCTCCCGCCTTTGAACTATCAGAATCTACCCGCACAGAACGCGGCACAACGATTACTCTTACTCTCCAAGACGAAGAATTAGAATATGTAGAAGCCACTCGCATTAAGCAGTTAGTCAAAACCTACTGTGATTTCATGCCAGTTCCGATCAAATTTGAAGAAGAGGAACTCAACAAACACAAAGCAATTTGGCGGGAATCATCCAGCAATTTGCAAAAAGAAGACTACTTAGAACTCTACCGCCACCTTTATCCGTTCCAAGATGAGCCGCTACTTTGGGTACACCTGAATACCGATTATCCTTTTATTGTCAATGGCATTCTTTACTTTCCGAAACTGCGGCCGGATGTGGATGTCACCCAAGGTAATATTAAGCTGTTTTGTAACCAAGTTTTTGTCAGCGATCACTGCGAAGAAATCATTCCCAAATTCTTGATGCCACTGCGGGGAGTCATTGACAGTACCGATATTCCGCTGAATGTGTCTCGTAGTTCGCTACAAAGCAATCGCACTGTGCGGAAAATAGCTGATTATATCGCGAAAAAAGTAGGCGATCGCCTCAAGGAACTTTACCGGGACGATCGCAACGAATACATCCGTTGCTGGCAAGATATTGGCACGTTTGTTAAGTTTGGAGCTCTTAACGATGACAAATTTAAAAAGCAAGTCGAAGATATCTTAATCTATCGGAGCACTTACGAACCAACGGTAGAAAAGTTAGAAACTGTAACGCCAGAAGTACAGGTACAAACTGAGGATGGAGATTTCTGGCAAGATGTCAATCCGAAGTCGGAAACTTCGGGTTCAACGCAACCTTACACGACGCTAAAAGAGTATTTGGAACGCAATCAAAAAACTCACGAAAATCGCGTATTTTATTGTACGGAACCGGCATCTCAAGCAACTTATGTCGCACTGCACAAAAGCCAAGGTTTAGAAGTGTTGTTCATGGATTCTTTCATCGACACGCACTTTATCAGTTTCCTCGAACGAGAATATTCGGATGTCAGATTCTCGCGGGTTGATTCTGACTTAGATGACACGCTGATTGACAAAGAAAAAGAGGCAGAAATTGTCGATCCGACTACGAATAAAACTCGCAGCGAACAAATTAAAGAATTGTTCCAAAAGGCGATCGGCAAACCAAAAGTGAATATCCGCACAGAAGCTTTGAAATCAGATGCTGCGGAGGCTGCACCACCTGCGATCGTCCTGTTACCCGAAGCTTTGCGCCGGATGCGCGACATGACAGCCCTATTGCAGCAGCAAGCAGCCGAATTCCCCGAAGAACACGTTTTGCTGGTGAATACAGCCCACCCATTGATTCAAAATCTCGCTAATTTGAGTCAGGGTGCGATTATTCAAGGTGACGGCGAGTCTCCGTCTGCCCAGTTGGCTAGCATGATTTGTCACCATGTTTACGACTTGGCCCTGATGGCCCAGAAGGGTTTCGATGCTGAGGGGATGAAAGAGTTCGTAGAGCGATCGAACCAAGTCTTGACAAAATTGACCGAACGTGCTGTGTAATTAACCCCGTACCTCACAAGCAATTCATTCTTTGTGGAACAGGCATCTTGCCTGTTAAGAGAGAATGGTGCAATATACAGCACTTTCAGGTATGCGAGGTACATAGTTCTTGTAGGGACACTCCGAGAGCCCATAGGTGTCAACTTAAGGTCAAACCCAGTCATAGACTGTTGTTTGACTACTAAATCTAGATCCCCCCTAACCCCCAGGGCTGTTTCATTCTCAGACAAATCATCGTTTTGTAGGGGTAGTGCCAAGAATGCCTACCCTCCGCGTCTACAATTTTGTAGGTGTTTCAGAGATTGGGGCGGGCACTCTTGGCACCGCCCCTACAGAGAATGAAACAGCCCTGCCCTAACCCCCCTTCTTAAGCTATGCCTTATGAGGATCTTTCTTAACAATCCTGAAAGCTTTGTAAATCAAGGCTTTTGGGAGCAATCACGACACAAGCCTTGACAATTTAACAACCTTGTTTATTGAAAATAGCTGGCATTTATTGAGAATTGGCGATCGAGGAATAAGGGTTTGATAGCCTCGATCGCGATCGCTCTCAAATGTTAAGAAAGATGTTTATAACGCATAGCTTCTTAAGGGGGATTTAGGGGGATCTAGACTCCGGTAAAAGCGAGAGATACCAAGAGTTTCAGGCTTAAGTTGACACTAATGGCAGTGCCGTGTCCCTACGAGGATAATGATAGTACCTATAAACCTGGAACACGCTCTATAAGTTACATCCGTTAAATCCGTGACAAAATCCGTTGCCGAACTTCCTTCGGCTATAATGAAAGGCTGCATACAAAAAACAGTAATCTGGAGGGCAATATGTCACGGAAATGTCAGCTAACGGGGAAGAAGGCGAATAACGGTTTTGCAGTTTCTCACTCGCACCACCGCACTCACAAGTTGCAAGATGCAAATTTGCAGTGGAAGCGGGTTTGGTGGCCGCAGGAGAAACGCTGGGTGAGACTTCACATCTCCACGAAGGCAATTAAAACCTTGCAACATAAGGGCTTGGAAATTATGGCGAAGGAAGCTGGAATTAACTTGTACAAGATGTAATAAACTTGTTGGCAAAGAAAGGACTAAAGTCCTGACTACGAACCTAAAAAACTGGTTTGTAGTAAAGACTTTAGTCTTTTCTTTACATCCACTTTCTACACTGTAGTAAATAAGTATTCATCATGCCTTTGCCTTTAACTTCGATCGCACCACGACTTTCAAATATATACTTTTCCTGCAATAGCTGATAAGTTGTAGATGTCACTTGAATGCACCCAGGTTTACCGTGGGATTCCATACGAGAAGCTGTGTTAACTGTATCTCCCCACAAATCGTAAATAAATTTTTTGATGCCAATAACTCCCGCAACTACCGGGCCACTATTGATGCCGATTCTGATACTAAAATCTTGATTATGAGTATTACTGAAATCGCTAATTGCATCCAGCATATCTAGGGACATTTGGGCGATCGCTTCTGCGTGATCCTTGCGAGGAATTGGCAGCCCTCCAACTACCATGTAAGCGTCGCCAATAGTTTTAATTTTTTCCAAACTGTGCCTTTCTGCTAGCTGGTCAAATGTTGAAAAAATTTCATTCAGCAAGGAAACTAATTCCGTTGGAGAAACTCGCGCACTGAGTTGGGTAAAGCCAACTATATCTGCAAACAATACTGTTACTTCGGCAAAAGTATCGGCGATGATGCTTGGGTCTTGTTTTAAGCGATCGGCGATCGGTTGCGGTAAAATATTCAGCAGCAGGCGATCGGATTTCTCTTGCTCCAAGCGTAGCGCTGCCTCTGCTTGTTTGCGAGTTGTAATATCTTCGATAGTACCTTCATAATAAAGCAAATTTCCGTAGCGATCGCGCACGGTATAAGTATTTTCCGAAATCCAAATGATGCTGCCATCTCGGCGATAAACTTGAGATTCAAAATCAGATACTTTGCCTTGTTCTTGTATTAAGCGGACAACTTCGGCGCGCTGTTCGGGGTCTACATAATGTTGTTTGCTAACATCAGTTAATGTGCCGATCAATTCCTCGCCCGAACTGTAACCGTAAATCCGAAGCAAAGCAGGATTAGCACTGAGATATTCGCCGTCAGGGGTAGTTTGAAAAATGCCGACGATCGCATTTTCAAAGATGCTGCGGTATTTTTCTTCAGCTTGGCGCAGCGCTTCTTCGGCCCGCTGGCGTTCCCGCGCTTCCACGGCAAAAGTTACGGAATCTGCTAGAGAAACAGCAAAACTTTGTTCTTCAATCGTCCAATAGCGGGGAGTTCCTACGTGTTCCAAACAGAGGACTCCGGCTGTTGTACCGCCGATTTGAATCGGCGTATTTAGCAGAGAAGTGATGCCGCAAGGAATTAAGTAAGACTCGGCAAATTCTCTAGTTCTAAAATCGTTTTGGGCGTCAAAAGCAGCTATGCCGCGTTCTTCTCGCAGTGCTTTAAAATAGGCAGGACAGTCTGCTGCTGATAGTTCCAAACCGTCTGAATGTTGGTTGAGAGTGCGATCGAACAAATCGAGACACTGAATCTTCGATCGGACTTCATCGTACAGCCAGACGCTCGATCGGGCAACTTCTAGAGTCCGGCTAGCAGTTTCCGTTATTTCTTGAAGCGCTTTTGTTAAGTCGCCTTGATTCAGCGCTTTATTTTTGGCTAAATCAATTAATGCCGATTTCTGTTTCTGTAGCTGAAGTTCGCTTTGTTTCAGGGCATTTGTCCGCTCTTTGACTCGGATTTCTAACTGTTCATTCAGATGAAGCAGTGCTATTTCTGCTTTTCGGCGATCGGTGATATCTGTGCCGATGCAGAGGATTCCCAATAGTTCTCCCGCTGCATCAACCAGCGGTTTATTGGCCCAAGATACCCAAACGCGATCGCCGCTACGCCGGATAGTTTCATTTTCGTAGCTGGTAAATCGATCGGGATTTTGCAAAATCTCTAAATAAATCAATTCTAAGTTATTCCCTTCCTGGTCTGTCCGTGGAATAATTGTTCCCACTGCATTTTTGCCAATGATTTCTTCCTGATTGTAGCCAAAGAATATTTCGGCAAACTCATTAAAAAAAGTAATCGTGCCGTCCGCCGCCAATTTCACAATAATACTGTTAGCATTTTCCACCAATTCTCGATATTGAATTTCGCTTTGTCGCAGAGATTGTTCCGCCTCGGCGCGTTCGGCTACCGTCGCTGCCAATAACAGCGAAGTAATCGTAACTATAGCCATAAAAGCTTGCAAAAATAAGATAGCCTGATTGATATTTTCGGCTTTGGCTATAAATGGGCCACCTCCGTGAGAACTACCGAAAATTGCGATGCTTGAGACGATGAACGATGCCATAACAGCGGCCCGCTGACCGAATTGAAGAGCTGCCCAAATTATCAAAGGAAACGGCAAATATTCCAGGGGATAGCGAGAAATAGAAGCTTCATTTTTCGATTCAAAGACCAGCCAGCTAACTCCAATTAATAATATTAACCATACTGCCCGCCAAATCAAATAATTTTTGGGGCGCTCTGTTTGTCTTTTTAAGCGATCGGCGGTTACTTTAGGGCGAAAAAATATCAGGATTAAGGGAGTTAAAATTAAAACTCCCATTGTGTCTCCCAACCACCAATTCCACCGAACCGACCAATATTCTGCCAAATCTACTTTGCCCGCTAAATATAGGGAAAAAGTGCCAATAGTGCAACTAATTTGAGTAGAAATTATCCCACCAAACAAGATTAAATTAACTACGTCTTTCAGGCGATTGAGAGACGGACGAAACCCCAGCCAGCGCAACACAGTTACTGCAAAAACAGCTTGCAGAATAGCGCTGATGTTTCCTCCCAGCCAAACCGCGAATATCTGTTCAGTTGGGTTAACAAAATTGAGCAAAAATATACCCAAAACTATAGCAGGCCAGACTTTTGGGCCAAACAATAAAAGTCCGGCTTGTGCAATTCCTGCGGGCGGCCACACCGAGGAAGCAAAGGGATTGACACCTTGAATTGAGAATGCGAGTCTCGCCCCCACGGCGTAAGCGACAGCAACTATAGCTACTTGGGCTAAGTACCGCCCTATTCGGGATTGAGGGAATCGAAGAAACTGATTTAGGTTCAGATTCATATCGAGTTTTAAGTTTTAGAGATTTTTACATTAGAAGGAAGTTCGGCAACGAGCAATGTACGGGATGTAATAGATGTATAGGATAGAAGGAAGAGGTAAGAAGGAAGAGGAAGCTAATGTAGGTGCGCAGTACGCACCTTACCGATTATAAAGACTTATTTGACGGCGGCTTCAATCCACTGTTTTAACGTAGAATTGACTTCATCAATCAGAATCTCTTGTGATTTGTGAGTTGCTCTTTCCACGACTTCTACTTTACCTAATTTCAGGGAACGACCTGGGACAATACGATAGGGAATGCCAATTAAATCGGCATCTTTGAATTTAACTCCGGCTCGTTCATCGCGGTCATCTAACAGGGTTTCAATGCCAGATTGGTTGAGTTCTGCGTAGAGTTTTTCAGCGACTTCTACTTGTTGGGGGTCGGAAATATTGGGGATGCTAATGATCGCGTGATACGGGGCGATCGCCACTGGCCAAATTATCCCATCTTTGTCGTAGGATTGTTCTACGGCTGATTGAGCTAAACGCGATACACCGACGCCGTAACAGCCCATCACAAAGGGCATTTCTTCGCCTTGTTCGTTGGTGTAGGTGGCGCCCATTGCTTCGGAGTATTTTGTGCCAAGTTGGAAGATGTGACCGACTTCAATTCCTCGGGCACTTTGCAATGTTTGTTCAGGATTGTGCATAGCTCGATCGCCCTTTTTGGCAGTCCTGACACCCACAACCGTTTCTGGTAGCGGAAATTCTGTGCCCCAATTGGCTCCGACAACGTGATATCCTGATTCGTTAGCACCAGTTACGAAGTTTGTCAAGTCAACTGCGGTGCGATCGACCAAACGCAAAAACTTAGAATTCACCTCCTTGCTACCAGCAATATAATCATCAGCAACATCGGGAGCCATATAACCTAGAGGCAGAGATTTAGCAGCCCATTTCCGCTGAGCTTCCGCATCAGGAACAGTCAAAAATAAGATTGTTTTAGCTTGATAATTGCCCGCTAACTTGGTTAATTCATTCAGCAACTTTACCTGATTCACATCTTGGTCGCCGCGAATACTTACCAACACCAAGACTGTAATGCCATTATCATAAACTGCCTGATAAAGCACATTTTTGACAACTTGCGTCGGAGAACATTTCAAAAACTTGCAAAGTTTATTGATTGTTTCAGTTCCCACTGTTTCCCGCTTTTCAAAAGTTGCAAAAGGCGAGGGTTCTGCATCAGCCGCCATCGATACAGCCTTTTCCACATTAGCCGCATAAAGACCATCTTCCGTGTACAAAACTTCATCCTCACCTGCTTCTGCAAGCACCATAAACTCTTGAGAACCAGAGCCACCAATTGCTCCCGAATCAGCATCTACTGCTCGGAATTCTAAGCCCGATCGGCGCAGCATATTGCTATAAGCTTGAGCCATATCCTGATAAGTTTTTTTCAGGCTTTCTTCGTTAGTGTGGAAAGAATAGCCATCTTTCATAATGAATTCGCGACCGCGCATCAACCCGAAACGCGGGCGAATTTCATCGCGAAATTTATTTTGAATTTGATATAGATGTAAAGGCAATTGCCGATAGGAACGAATCATATCTTTAGCAATTGTAGTAATTACTTCTTCGTGAGTTGGGCCCAGTCCCAATTCTCGCTGCTGCCTGTCAGTGAATGAAAACATGATACCTTCAGCTTGAGTGTAGGTATCCCAGCGGCCGGATTCCCGCCACAAATCGGCAGGTTGCAGTTGCGGGAGGAGGCATTCTTGAGCGCCGGTAGCGTCCATTTCTTCGCGCACAATTTGGGAGACTTTTTTGAGGACACGCCACATCAAAGGGAGATAAGCGTAAATGCCACTACCGATGCGGCGGATGTATCCCGCACGGAGTAATAGTTTGTGGCTGGGGATTTCGGCTTCTGCGGGGTCTTCCCGCAGGGTGACGAAAAGCATTTGAGAGAGTCGCATGGCTGATTTCCTTTAATGACTGAACGATTATGATATCAGATTAGTCAGGCACTGGCTGCAACAATTCTTGTCAAAACTTTCAGAAATATCTTGTGAAAGTGGCATTTACCTACTTTTGCGATCGGTTAATATTGAAAGTAAAGGTCAATCATTCAATTGTTGCATCTAAAACTTCAAATCTAAAATTCCATGACCAGATTTATTCACGACCAGTTTGCCAAACAATATCTGAAAGAACTACTAACCCCTCTGGGTAATGTAGAAACTAGCCGCGACATTGCTGGAGAAGTGAGGCAGGCTGACGTTTTCTTTGCCCCGAAATTGGAACCAGAAATCGATGCCACAGCCCTCGGCATTTTGGGTCAAATTGCAGCAAAACCTGCTGTAATTGAACCATTTCGCAGTCCCGTCCAATCCGCAGAAATCCGCAGTTGTCTGGGCAAACTCTTCGATATTCACGCTGAATTTGAGCGGATTGCAGCTAGAGATAATACCCGGATTGCAGAGGCAGACTTGCCTCAACTATGGATACTGTCGCCGACTGTTTCCGATACGATATTAGCTGGATTTCGAGCTATTCCTGAATCAGAAAATTGGGTAAGTGGAGTTTATTTTCTGGGTGCGTCTCTGAAAGCAGCGATTATTGCCATTCACCAACTCCCCCGGACTCCAGAAACCCTGTGGCTGAGAGTTTTAGGGAAGGGAAATGTGCAGAAGCAAGCTATTGCCGAATTGAGAGAGTTACCCTCAGATAATGTCTTTCGGTTGAATGCGTTAGAATTATTGTACAACTTGCGAACGATTTTAGAAGTTCGCCAAGACATAGATCGAGAAGATCGGGAGTTAATTATGGAACTGTCACCCCTCTACTTGCAACGGCTTGAAGATGCAACTCAGCGCGGTATCCAGCAAGGTATCCAGCAAGGTATCCAGCAAGGTATCGAAGAAGGTATCCGAGAAGGTATCCAGCGCAATCAACGCCTGATAGTTGAGAGTATGCTACAAGTAAAATTTGGCGAGATTGATGAAGAATTAGCCCAAATAATCGAGCCTTTAATTTTACTAGAAACTCTCGATCGCACGCGAATGATTATGCAGCTCGATCGCTCTGAATTACTAGCTCGTTTCGATGCGTCGAAAAACCAACCGGAATCCTAACTGAGCAGCGCGCTCTACGATATGTAGGGGGCGCTAAATATCACTTTACTATTTATTATATATCGAGAAAATCGGGAGTTAATTATGGAACTGTCACCGCTCTATTTACAACGGCTGGAAGATGCAACTGGGCGAGGTATCGAGCAAGGTATTGAGCAAGGTATTGAGCAAGGTCTTCAGCAAAGTAAACGCCCGATCGTTGAGAGTATGCTACAAGTAAGATTTGGCGAGATTGATGAAGAATTATCCCAACTAATCGAGCCTTTGATTCAACTAGAACCCATCGAAATCGCACGCGGCTGATTATGCAGCTCGATCGATCGCAATTACTAGCACGTTTTGAGCCTAAAGATCAAACGGAATCCTAACTCTGTAGCCCACTCTACGATATTTAGGGTGCGCCGAATCACACTTTACGACTATAGATCATTGGTGGCGATCGCCCCCCGCCTCAACTTTGCCGATTTTGGGCGAGCTCGGCTGCTACCAGTCGCAGAAAAACCCATTTCTGACTTTAGACGGATTTATTTTTCAGCTTAAACAGCCATTATAAGCAGTAAGGATGAGAGAAATAGAGAACTGATTTACTAATCATCCCGATTTCACGAATCAGGGCTTCCGTAAGATAAAGCCTGACAAAAACAAACCACAATCTAAAAAGTTCAAACTCCCCTAGGTAAAACTTAGGGGTGAATTTCAAGATGCCGAATTAGGCAGAAAACCTTTAGGAGGTAAATTATGTCTGAAACCCAGTTATTGATGTGGCTGTACAGTCCCAAACTCAGTATTGCCCAAATGCCAATAGAAATAGATGTGCCATACGACCACCCCGATATCGGAGGGCTGATGTTTTTAAGCCCTCAGTTCTTCGTGGCATTAATCGCCGGAGTCATCATGGCTTTCGGCTTCCAATTCTTGTTAACAAATTTCTCGATCGCAGCCAAAATCTCAAATTGGGATGAGGCTTTACCCAGCGATGATGATGATGATGATGGCGAGTCAGAAAGTTTAGGTACTAAAGTTCGCAAAATCGAAGGTTTAGTCGGAGGTTGGATTTTAGTCACAGTTAACCTAGCTTTATTTTTGGCTTGTTTTCTAGCAGTCAAACTAACTGCAATTGCCTCCGTAGACGGAGCGGCAATTATTGGTGTGGTCATCTGGGCGGCATACTTTTTAACCCTGGTATGGCTCGGTTCTAGTGCCGTCGGTTCTATGATTGGTTCCTTGATCAAAACTGCCTTTTCAGGCGTTCAAGGCGTTATGGGTACTGCTGGTGCAGCCATGACCGGGAAGATAGCAAGCGACCAAATGGTCAACACTGTAGAGGCATCTGTTGCTGCTGTGCGTCGCGAATTGAGCTCGGCTGTAGACCCAGATAGCATTCGCGATACACTGCAAGATTATGTTGGTTCTTTGCAGTTGCCAAAGCTAGATGTTAAGGAAATTCGCGGTCAATTTGAAAAGTTACTGGGTGATGCCGATATCAAATCTCTTGCGGGAAGCGACGTTTTGAAGAATGTTAACCGCCAGACTTTTGTAGATTTAATTAGCAGCCGCACTGATTTTTCTAAGGAAGAAATAAATCAAATTTCCGACCAACTTGAAGGCGTTTGGAAGCAAACCTTTGGCAAGCAGCAAGAGCAAAAAGACCCGAATTTAGAGTTGGTTGATTTTCTCAAGTTTGCGGCTCCCGATTTGCTGAAGTCTGACGAACTCAACGCCAAGCTGTCTCAAATTCTGGAAACTCGGGAAAATAAATCGGAATCGTCGAGTTCTGGCGGCATGAAGCGAGTGATGCAGATGGGCGTAGAAGCTCTTGTCGGCACTATTTTATCGCGGACGGATTTGTCGGATCTGGATGTTGAAAAAATCTCGGGCCAGTTACAGCAACTGACAGCAAAAGGGACAGAACAAGTTAAATCTTTGGCTTCTAAGGTGGGTGACAAAGTGCCTGCGCTGCCTTTTAATACAGCTAAGGCTGATGTGGAAAATTACTTGATGAATGCCCAACCTTGGCATTTAAATAGAGAGACAATCAAGCAGGAATTTAGGGATGTAATTTACGACCCGGAAGCTTCGCCGGGGGCGGTTTTGCGCCAGTTAGAGATGTTTAATTCCGATTATTTTGTAGGGATTCTAGGCCGCCGTGAGGGGTTTGCTCCAGAACAAGCACAGGAAATTGCCGAACAGCTTGAAAGTGTCCGCCAAGAAGTGTTGGAAATTGTGCAAGCTGCTGCGGGTGATGAACAGTCTCAAGATTTGCGCAGTCGGATTGAGAATTATTTGCGATCGACTGGTAAGGATGAATTGAATCCTGAAGGTATCGAAAAGGACTTTCAAGCGCTGTTGGAAGACCGGGATGCTGGTTTTGAGGCTTTGCGCGATCGCCTGTCACACTTCGATCGCGATACCTTGGTGCAGTTACTAGGCCAGCGTGAGGATTTTAGCCCCGAGGAAGCCGATCAATTAATCGGCCGGCTCGAAACTTCGCGCGATCGCGTAATTTCTAAAGCTCAGGAATTGCAAGAGCAAGCCAAATCGAAAGCGCAGGAAGTGCGGCAGAAGGTAGAAGAATATCTCCGCAATACTAACAAGGAAGAACTCAATCCTGAAGCTATAGAACGCGAGTTTCAAACTTTGTTTGAAGACCCGCAAGCAGGATTGAAAGCTTTAGGCGAACGCTTATCTCAATTCGATCGCGATACGTTGGTACAGTTGCTGTCACAGCGCCAAGACCTCAGCGAAGAACAGGTAAATCAGGCGCTAGACAAAATCGAATCTGTGCGCGAAAACATTATCAACGCGCCGCAAATAGTTGCAGATAAAGCCAAGGAACAGTACGAAGAAGTTACTACTAAGATTGGCGAGTACCTGCGGAATACAAACCTGGAAGAACTCGATCCTGAAGGTATCAATCGGGATTTGACCAAATTGTTTGAAAATCCGAAAGAAGGCGCTTTGGCACTGCGCGAAAGACTGTCTCAAGTCGATCGCGAAACTTTAGTGAAGTTGCTTTCACAACGGGAAGATTTGAGCGAAGAACAGATTAATCGGACGATCGATGGCGTGCAAAATTCGATTCGCACCATCGTAAAATCTCCGCGACGCTTGGCATCTCGCGCTCAAAAAACTGTGCGGGATTTCCAAGGAAGTTTGGAAAATTACTTGCAGAATACGAACAAGGATGAACTCAATCCTGAAGGTATTAAACGCGATTTGCAGTTGTTGTTTAATGAACCGGGAGCGGGGATTCAAAGTTTGGGCGATCGCCTGAAGCACTTCGATCGCGGTACTCTGGTAGCATTGCTGTCCCAGCGGGAAGATATTTCGGAAGAGGAAGCCAACAAAATTGCCGATCGCATTGAATCTGTCCGCAACGAGTTTGTCGAACAACTTCAAATGGTGCAGGATAAGTTTCAGTCAGCAATTGACGGTATTTTCGCGAAAGTTCGGGATTACCTCAATGCGCTCGATCGACCGGAACTAAATTATGAAGGCATTAAGCGGGACTTCCGCAAAGTGTTTGACGATCCGCAGGGTGGATTTGACGCGATTAAGGAGCGTTTAGGTCAGTTCGATCGCGGTACTTTAGTGGCGCTGCTGAGTTCTCGTTCCGATATTTCCGAGACAGACGCTCACCGAATTGTTGACCAAATGGAAGGAGCCCGGGACAGCGTTCTATTGCGATCGGAACGCCTGCAAACTGAAGCTAAAAAACGCATTAAAGAGCTCAAGAACAAGACTAAGCAGCAAGCAGAAGATGCGCGCGAAGCGGCAGCAACTGCCGCTTGGTGGCTGTTCGGTACGGCTCTGACTTCTGTGGTTGTTTCCGCTCTAGCTGGAGCAATAGCAGTCGGCGGTATTTCGGGTTTGTTTAGCTAGAGTTTAAACGAGTTTTAATTAAAGTTCTCCTGATTATGGGCTGGCAAAAAGCTGGCCTATTTTTTTTGACTGATCTCAATTCCGGCTGCGCCGGAATGATATAGAGGACACGGCACTGCCGTTTTCCTACCGTGATTAATCATAGGGAAACGGCACTGCCGTGTCCTGATTTTGGGTAATATTAATTCTGATCTAACCGGAATTGATATGAAACTTGAGATACCCGACTTCTTGAAGAAGTCGGGTATCTGTTTTTTGAGGTGCGATTACTTGTCACCGATCGAACTAGGAGGAAATACTTTAGATAAATCTAGGAACAAATCCCCAAAATTAGGGAGGGAAACTGTCTCATTAGGTAGAAAAATTCTCTTGACCCGATAACCGAATTTGGCTTGCGGATTCTGATACGGTTCGCTGTAACATTCCAAACAAGTTTCTAATAAGTTAAATATCCAATAATTAGAAATCCCCGCTTCAGCGTAAAGGGGTAACTTGACCTGTTTGTCGTAACTTAAAGAAGAATCCGCAATCTCAATCAGTAACAATATATCCGCTGGAGTGGGATGAGAGGATAGATAGTCATCAGGGCAATTTTGGACGATCGCGCGATCGGGTTCAGGTTCGCTGTCATCAGGTAGAATAATCGGTTGTTGGCCCCGAAGTGTCGCCCTTTCTCCCAGCAGCTTAAATAACTCGCGTTCCAAGCGTGTCTCGCAAACAGAGTGAGCGATACCTTTAGCAGCCATGTTGACAAGTTCTCCGTTGATTAATTCAACTCGATCGCCCTCACCAAAGAATCCCAGTTCTGTCAGGCGGTGATATTCCGCTATGGTGAAGCGTTTGACACGTTTAGCAGTTGCGACGATCGACATAACAGCCACCTAAATACAGGTCTGTTGCGATTATAGGCGATCGACTAACTAAAAAATGCTAAACCCGGAGTTCGCTTACCACAATATTGTCCAACTTTGCTCATCCTTTAGTTGCAAATTTTTCAATTTTTGGCAAGTTTATTCCACGAACTCACGTCGGGGATCATCTCTGCCTTAAGCAAGATCCAAGAGTAAGTATTTATTTGCTAACTTTCATTAAGTAATAAAAACAGTTTTCCTAATAAATCAGAAAGCTGAGCAATTTATATTTTGGAGGCTCGAATGACATTTACCACCGCCGGTGCTTACGACCAAGGAAAAGCAGAAATCAAGAGCTTGAGTGTAGACGACCAATTAGGTTTGCTGTGGTTTGTTTACACCGAAATGGGCAAGTCAATAACGCCAGCGGCTCCCGGTGCTTCCGGTTCCGAAATCGCTCAGGGTTTGTTCGAGCAAGTCAAGCCGCTGCCGCACGAAGAACAACTGCAAGTAATGCGCGACATTGCCTCAAAAGCCAGTACAGAAATCAGCCGGATGTACGGCTCAATGAGCCCAGAAACCAAGCTGGCTTTTTGGTATTTCCTAGCACTCGGAATGGACGAAGGAACGATTATACCCGTGCCTCCAGACTATCAGTTTCCTGAAGCAGGGAAAGCCTTACTAGCCAAGATTCAAGGCATGGACTTTCAGCAGCAAATTGATTTTCTGCGCGGTACTGTTCTAGAAATGGGTGCAGAAGCCGCTCCGGGCGCGGGCATTTAATTTAAGTACAATCAGCACGAGCAATCAGAAACCAGGTTTTTTTGGGAACATACTGCATCAATGCTTTTAATGGTTAAAAACCCGGTTTCTTTGGTATTGACCTGCAATTTAGGCAAGAGTAAAGCGGGAATTGCAGGTCAATACCAATTCCAACTAATAGCTGAACTCCACGGATTTGTTGCCGACAACTTCCGGCATATTTGCGATTAAACGCATATCTTCACAGGCAACCGTTAGCAAAGGCTGACCAATGTTTAAACTGGCCAAAGGACTCTCTTCAGGTATTTCTAATGCGCCTCGAATTAAGCCAGTGTGAGATTGAAACTCTCCTTTAAACAACAGTAACTTGTTCAAGTCAGCGCTGAAAAAATTTCCGTTCAAAGATATCGGCAGCATCCAAGTTTGTTGACTATAACCGAGACTGCAAAGCTGACTGTTTCCTTGACGCACAGTGACGCGATAGCCTAACGGTTCTGCTTTTACCGAATCGCTACCTTCCCAACTAAATTGAGCTAATTCTTTAGGAAGTCCCCAAATTTCGCGCCCGCCGGCTACGGAGTGAGGATTGTCTACATAGATGTGTGAAATCCAAGCGCCCCATTTTCCTGCATAATTGGCGATCGCGCTAACTACAATTAACTCATTATATTCCATTACAGAGCCTAACCCATAGGAGGATATATAAATCCCACCCAAGGTTTTTCCGGGGAACACAGAGATGATTTCTAACTCCGAAGGAACTAGGGGGCGCACAAGTGCAACATCTACTAATTGTAAAGTCGCGATCGCGTAGCCTTGCAGCTTCCAAGGTGCAGGTGGATATATCATTTTAAGTAATTTTAAGCTTGATATTTTATATTTATTTTAGCTTATGCCTTAAAAAGCAACAACTCTTTGTATTTCTTCACAGATTGTTAATTGTTTGACGATCAAAAAATTAATATATTTATTGTCTGCAAGTTATTGACATTTGCTCAACATTTACATATTCTGAACAGGTAGATACTTAGAAGGGAGCCTAAACCTGTATGCTGACATCTTACAAACCAGATGTTTTCGATTGTTTAGATCATTTTTTCACTGCCAAAGACCTGCTAGAGCAAGCCAAAGACAACATGACAGAACTGGGCGCGATAGTCCGCCGTCACGGCTTGCAAAAACAGGTTGGTATCTGTTTGCTGCACAAACATTTCGACCTTTCCGATAACGAAAGATTGGTCGAAGAATTTCAAGGCAACAATGCTTATATCAAACCCACCACAGAATACAGCGATGCTATTCCGTATATGTGGAAGGTTGAGCGCAATCAAACATCCGGTGAATCGGTTTGGTTTCCCTTAGAATTTGTCCGAGTTACTGAGGCTGTATCAGCAGCAGTGGAACGGTCAGAAGCTGTTGTCAATAATTCTGAATTTCTTCAGGAAATTGCCGATAAATTGTCAGAATTGGGCATGACCAATATGTTCGGCATCAGCGTTTTGCACCGAGATGTAATTCAAGTTGCTGAAGGCGAAATTTTGGTGGAAAGTACAGACGATGAAGCGCGAGTCTTAACTTTTTCCTCAGTTCCCCGGCCGGATATTGACCCCGCAACTTTAACGCAAACTCTGTGGCAATTTCCCAATGCTGAAGGGTTTGAGGTAGGGGCGATGTGTACTCACTGTACTCACTGCACCCATTGTACTCATTAAACACAGCACTTTCCGGTAAGCCTTGCAGGGAATATGAGATGTACTTCATCGACTTGCAATCTGCTTGAATCTTTCCCAGTTCGTAGTCAGGACTAAACTCCTTGTTTTTGAGAATAGAGGACTAAAGTCCTTACTACAAACTGATTTTTAATAAGTATCAAAAAATGTCGAATCTGCGCCGAAGTATCCTAATTTATCGATGTCAAAATCTAGAGTTAGACACTACAGAACCAGAGTTGCAAATTCCTAGAGTGCTTCTCAGTTCTGGTACGCAGCTAGCTTGTGACAGCGTACCGGGCAGAATTCAGTATTGCGAAGGAGCTTTTATGCCCCAAGAACCTTGGAGGGAACCGACAGCCCAGGAGTCAGCTTTGCTGTGGACGAAGGAACCACCACCAAGCTATTCAGGTGTAGGAATTGTGCGTTTGTCGCCGGATGTTTTAGCTTTGTTTGCTGCTTCCGGTATCGCTTCGGTAACAACTCCGCTACAGGTTGCTGAGTTTAAAAATCAGGAAAAATGTCATCAGGCACTTGACAAGTTAATTGAGTATTTTAAACCTTTTTGTCTATCGAATTCGCCACCAGTTATCAGCGGTATGGGAGGCAGGCAGCCCGGATTGAGTACGGCGACAATTGATAATAAACGGGGCTGCCGCAACGGTTTGCATACTGATAGTTGGGACAATCTGCCACTGGGGAAAAAGCAGGAGTCAACTAATAGGATTTGCGTAAATTTAGGTTTAGACAGCCGTTACTTTTTGTTTGTGAATTTGACGGAGATGGACATTTTTAAGATGCTGGGCTATCACGATTCTGATGTTAGCAAACCTTGGACGAGGCAATTAACGAATGAGTTTATGAGTCGCTATCCTAATTATCCGGTGGTGAAACTCAGAATTGCACCGGGAGAGGCTTACATTGCCCCGACTGAGAATATGATTCACGATGCTTCGACTGCGGAAATGAAGCATTTAGATATTAAGGTAATGATGCGCGGTTATTACAGGATTCCAGTATGAGTTTTAATGATTGTACTTTGGCAGATGCACTCAAGGAAGAGGGGAAATTGCAGGAGGCGATCGCCTTTTATGAAACTGCTGTTCAACTTAATCCACAATCGCCCTTAGCTTACCACAATTTGGGAAAAGCACTGCAACAAAACGGGCAACTTGAAGAGGCTATCGCCTGTCAGAAACAAGCAATTCTCATACAACCAAATTTTACGCCTGCTTACTTCCCACTAATGTACGCGCCACTGCCTAAAAATTCTCCGCTAATTGACGATATTATCGCTGTTTACCGGCAAGTTATCGAAAGTTTGCCCAACTTTCCCTTAGCTTATATTAACTTGGCAGTAGCGCTGAGCAAACAGGGAAAAATCAAAGAGTCGATCGCACTTTTTCAAACCGCAGTCCGCTTACAAACTGTAGCATCTCGCCCGGAATTGTCGGAAATAGTATGGAATTTCGACGAATTGCGATCGCCCGATTTCATCATTATCGGTTCTCCCAGATGTGGCACAACTTCGCTCTACAAATATATCACTTCACACCCTAAAATTTTAGCTGCTGCTAATAAAGAAATCTGTTTTTTTTCGGAACATTTCAACAAAGGATTTGCTTGGTATCAAGCTCATTTTCCGCCGCCAATAGATTCACAGCATTTTTTGACAGGAGAAGCAACTCCTACCTATCTCACGCACCCGCTAGCGGCTGAAAGACTCTACGGGTGTTTGCCAAAAATTAAACTGATTGTGATTTTGAGAAATCCGGGCGATCGGGCTTTTTCGCACTATCAGATGCTGGTGAGGCGCGGTACGGAACGCAGAAGTTTTGAAAGTGCGATCGATGCCGAGTTAAAATTGCTTGGCGAGGCTACAGATACAAGTTTAGAAGATAGAAGTTATTGGAAAGATTGCCATTATATTTACAAAAGCCTTTATTTTTATAGTCTCACACAGTGGATGAAACTTTTTCCCAAAGAGCAGTTTTTGATTTTGCAAAGCGAGGATTTTTATGCGAATCCAGTGATTGCACTCAAACAAGTTTTTGAATTCTTAGCTGTGCCGGATTTCCAACTCAGAGATTACCAAAAATATAATAGTGCTAATTATCAGCCTGGAGATCAAGTTGCAAGTCAGCGATTACGCGAGTATTTTCAGCCACACAATCGGAAATTAGATGAATATTTGAATTCTGTAGGGGCGGGTTCACCGACAATAATTGCCTAAAACCGACAATCTCATAAACCCGCCCGCACCCAACGACTATCCGCTTTCATCTGCGGTTACAAACCTCCAAATCTACTTGATAGCATAACCCGTACTTACCAAAAACTCGCGCAACTTCCCAAAAAATTGAGTCCGATCGCGCCCTTGATAAACTTTCTCCAACAACAGCCAACCTTCCGCCTCCTGACCCATAACATACTTGCTCGCCATAAAAGCAGCAAACACCCCTTTCACCTCTCCATCTTCGCTCAAACGCTTCCTCGATTCCAGCCAAAGCTCAGCAGAATTCGTGTATACTTCCACCGGATACTCTTTGGTAACATCTGGCATTTTACCTTGGCGATACTGCCAAATTTGCAGCGGTAAGCGAGAATCAGCATAATTTGTAAAAGCCTCCGCAAATCGCCCGTCCTGACTCTTGAATTCCGGGATATCATTTTTGCCAAAATCGATAATTTCGTAACTCACATTGCCCCAAAAATGCTTGATATGAGTGTATTTTTTGGTCGCAGGTTCGTAGCGGTAAATGAACGAATAATTGCAACAACGGACGCCGCTGTTGATTGATACCAAATCTGCCAGCACTTCCGGTTCCTTGTCGCCGTCCAAATCGCGGACTCGCAGAGATAGCAAACGCCCTTCCGATACTTCTGTGGTGGCTCTTTTGTCGGGATTATCTACTAGAGAACGAGTGGGAATTAAGACTTGTTCTTCTAATAAAATTTGCCCGTCGCGGATAATTTTGATGCGGATATTTTTGGCATTTTCTGCTTCTTTTACGAAAGAAACTTCTGCCCGAACTTTCCCAGATTCAGATATTTCTGTGGTTCTTGGCGGGCCGACATCCGGCGGAACTTGGGCGATATATTGGGAAGAAACTAAGGCAGTTTGTCCTGGTTTGGCGATCGCCTGACACAAGAAAGTTGCTACTTCGGCGCGAGTAGCATTGCGTGTAGGTTCGAGTTGTTTGACTGCGGGATAGTTGACAACGAGTTGTTTTTCTGCGGCGGCGGCGATCGCACTTCTGGCCAGTTCGGGAATGTCCCGCGCATCCTCAAAAGTCGCCTCCAAAATCTCAGGCGCAGAACCCACAGGTGTATATCTCAAGCCGCTGCTTAAGGCTACCAAAACTTGCCAGCGGGGAATGTTTAAAGTCGGATTGAAAATACTGCCGCTGTAACCGGATAGAAACCCAGTTTGATAAGTTTCTCGAATCGCTTTAAAACCCCAGTAATTTGTAGGAATATCTGCAAAAGTAATTGGATTGCGGACAATTTTTGCATCGGGAAAAGCCCTGCGCAGCATGGCGGCAAACTCAGCGCGGCTGACTGGGCGATTCGGGCGAAAAGTGCCGTCTTCGTAGTAGCCACTGATGATTTTTTTCTCTGCTAACTCTTCGATGCAGGCTTGCGCCCAATGATTTTTAACATCCTGAAATTTGGCTTCAGCAAATGCCGGTGCTGCATTCAGCCCTGGAAACACTAAATTGCCGATGATTATCCCCAAGGCTACCACTAAACCGATGATAGCTTGACGTTTGTGCGATCGAACCATAGAACAGACTCCTCTAGTGGCAAATTGGCGATCGAAGCTTTCGCAAGCTTTACATAATACAGCCCTTGTAGGGACAGGGCAATGCCGTTTCCCTACGGGGATCTATCCATCTGGGGTGTACTTGATAAACCTGCTATCTGCTGTATCAGGTATATTAGCCCGATTTAATACCATTTCTTAAAATTAGTGCTAGGGACTTAGGCTTTGCCTGAGTCCCTACTTTTTGAGAGTTAGCATCAAGCTTATTTCGACTCTAAATTCATCTCCATCGACATTTTTGTGGTAATTATTGATTCTTCAGAACTGCCAGCACTCTTAGCACTCATTTCGGTATTTGAAGTAAAGGAGACAGTAGATTGAAAAGGCATTAATCTGTCCAAGCGCCCTGTAACTTTTCCTTGACCCTGAGAAGTCAAAGATTTTAGGGTTATGGTAGTTCCAGCGGGTATTTGGGGCGCTGTGAAATTTTGAGACTTTGCTTGCTGCTGTACATCTATATTCAGAGATACAACTCCATCTTGCAAACTAACCAATTCATAGGTAGCAATGTTATTCACATTTATGCCCATCAAATTAGAAGAAGTAACGCGCCATTTAGCTCCTTTTCCTACTGCTTCTACGGGCAGTGGCGAGGAAAGTTGCTCTAGAGATTTAGACATTTGTTGAATCATTTGTTGGAAGTTGTTGTCAACTTCTTTAGGCACTATAAAGTCACCTCCTTTATAGAATCCGCGATTGTCCATGATAAAAGAACCTTTCACTCCGACAATTTTTTGAAGTGCGGAACGCATGGCATTTCCGGCCGCTGGCGGAGTATTTCCAGTATCGCTGGCGATATCGGCGTTAATATAAACAAACTCGTAGTGAATATCGCCGTTGGCATCAATTTTTGTGACTTTTGTCTCGAAGGTAATCGCCGATACTGGAATTTTAGCCACAGGCGAAAGCCGACCGGAGGCGGATATTTTCATATCCATTTTTACGGTCATAACTGTCGTTTCCGTGACATTGATAGCTGGTTTAAAACGCAGTTGCTGTCGCGGCTCTGCTCCGGGATTTAGCAATTCTATTTGAGGGGGTTTCGAGTTAGCCGCAGGCGTGGATACGTCACTAGCTGGCTGCTGCGCGACAATTCGAGTTTCCGCTTGGCTGGAAGCAGGAGAAAGCTCGATCGCCAATCCCGTACTTGCTAAACAAAGAGATGCTACAAACAGTGTTTTTTTGATCATGATTTTAATTTGCCTTTATTGCTTGAATGTTTGCCTGTTGCCAAAGTCGATCGACAGTCACAAATTTGTAACCTTTATATAATAGCAGTGGAATTATTTTATCAGCAGAAGCCGCGACATCTTCACCGCCGCAATAGCCGTCGTGGAGTACAATAATTGAGCCATTTTCAGTTTGCTGTACGACGCGACTGAGAACTTTCATCACTCCTGGCCGTACCCAATCTTCTGGGACGACACTCCACATGACGGGGCGATATTCCCACTGTTGCAATAATTCTAATGTTCGCGGCGTAAAAATGCCGTTCGGCGGCCGCACGTCGCAGATTAATTTTGGGTCTAAATCGCAAGCTTTAGCAATCGCTTTTTGCGTGTCTTCTAAACTTTGTTTTAGTTCGTGGGTTTTGAGTTTGGGAAACGATATATGCTGGTAGCCGTGGAGGCCGATCCAGTGCCCGCGATCGCAAACTTCTTTAGCCGTTTCAGGATGCCGATCCACGCAAAATCCCAGCCAAAAAAAGCTAGCTTTGATGTCGTATTTATCTAAAACTTTTAACAGTTGAAGAGTGTGCAGTCGGTGCGGCCCGTCATCAAATGTTAGGGCAATTTCTCGGCTGTTGATATCTCCCGTCCACAAACATTTGGGAAAAGCAGATTTGAGAATGGGATAAACGACAGGAAACAAAGGTGCTAGTGGCATTGGTGAATGTTGTTTAGTGCGATCGGGTAGAAATTAAGCTGGGTTACAATAGAATAAAGGTAACTCAATCGAGGTAAATATGACAACTGCCGTTGATATAGGAACGCTAATTGTCCGCACACCTGGAACTTGCGGCGGCCGCCCGCGAATTGCAGGTACAAGAATGTCCGTTCGCAGCATAGCAATTGACTACAAAGCAGGAATGACTCCTGAAAAAATTGCTGAAGAGTTTCCGCATTTGACGTTAGCACAAATTTATGCAGGGTTGGCTTATTATCACGCTAATAAAGATGAAGTTGAGGCGGAGATAGTGGCGTACTATGAAGAGTGCAAGTATTTGGAAGCTGAATATATGGCAGGTAAGTTATCGTGAGTCAAATTCGTTTCTATATTGATGAAGATTCTGGCAACCTTTCGTTGGTAGAATCTTTGCGTAATTCTGCTGTAGAGGTGATGACTACTTCAGACGCGAACAAACTTAGCTCTTCAGATGAGGAGCAGCTAATCTGGGCAACTGAGCAAGGGCGCGTCATTTACAGTTCTAATATGGGAGATTTCTGTCGTTTGCATAGAACTTTTGCTGAACAAAAAAGAACTCATTCAGGAATTATTGTTGTACCTAGACAAAGTTACTCTGTAGGCACTCAGTGGCGGGGAATATTGAATTTAATTGCGGCTAAGTCAGCAGAGGAAATGATAAATCAACTGGAATATTTAGGGGCTTATATCAGAGCTGACTAACTGTCTGTAACAGACGCTCGATCGCCATTATAAAATTCCTTAACTCTTTGGATAGAGCCTCACACGATCTCTGATAAATCGACCTCTATCTCAAGGTCGATGCGATCGCCCTACAGTGTCCTCCTATACTGAAAACCAGCGTAACTAATCGACAAACTATTAAGGAGGAACAATGACAGAGGAATATTTAGCCGATCGCACAGTTTCAGCCGTATTTAAGGAAGAAGAACAATTAGACGGCGTAATTCGGCGGTTGCTGGATCGCGGAGTGTCGCGCGACCACATCTCAGTAATGGGCAAAAACTTTCAATCCAAAACTAAAATTGCTGGCTTTCTGACTAAAAAAGATGTGATTTTAGGAGGCTTGCAAAGCGGGGCGATTTTTGGTTCCTTATTTGGTTCTTTTTTGGGTTTGCTAACCGGCGTAGGCGTGCTGTTTATTCCCTTTGTCGGTGCAGTAGTATCGGCCGGCCCGTTGGGTGCTGTATTGTTGGGTGCAGCTAGCGGGGCGATCGCAGGTTCGGCCGGTGCGGGTCTAGTTTCGGCTTTAGTCGCTTTGGGAATGCCAGAAGACAAAGCAACTATCTATCAAACTCGCGTTGAAGCAGGCGAATTTCTCGTGATGGCAGAAGTCGCAGCAGATAAATCTGGCGAATTTCAACTTTTACTAGAAAGTGCTGGTGGCGAAGAAGTTTCAGTTAGCGAAATGACGTTGCCACGGGCCGTCAAAGGTCGTTGCAATAGTCCCGCAGACTTGTCTCCCGAAGTGCGATCGCACTTGTCGGAAGCAGCTCAAAAAACCTTTGTGGAATCATACAACAGCGCATTTGACGAAAATAAGGACTCGATCCAAGCCGAACACACCGCCTGGGAAGCCATTCATCAAGAATACGAAGAAGATGAATATGGTGTTTGGGCTAAGCAAAAAGTGACAGTTTAGTTGCCCGGAAGTGGTAAACTCATAAAATATCAAATCTAACCTCTAGAATTTTGGTTCTAGAGGTTTGTATAATTTTAGATATTAGATTTGAGATTAGCGAGAAAAAAATTGTCCGATCGAATGCTCAAAATTACAGTCATAGGTGGCGGTGCCGCGGGTTTTTTTAGTGCAATTACCTGTGCCAAAACCTACCCACAAGCCCGCGTCACTTTACTAGAAGCTGGCCGCCAACTCTTAGCAAAAGTTCGCATTTCTGGTGGCGGGCGCTGCAACGTTACTCATGCTTGTTTTGACCCCGGTGTTTTAGTGCAGAATTACCCCAGAGGAGGGAAAGCTCTGCGCGGTGCTTTTAGTCGATTTCAACCCCGCGATACTGTTGAATGGTTTGCCGATCGCGGTGTACAGTTGAAAACAGAAGAAGACGGGCGAATGTTTCCGATCACTGACGATTCGGCGACAATTGTTAACTGTTTGATCCGGGCTGCTGAGGATGCAGGCGTGAGAATTCGCACAGGCGATGCAGTCGTTTCTGTAAAGAAGTTAATGGGGAACGGCGCAGAAGACGGTCGTGGGGATACCGCCTCTATGTTTGAAGTTGAGTTGAAGTCGGGGGAGAGCTTTAAGTGCGATCGCCTTTTACTCGCTACAGGCAGCAATCCCTCCGGTTTTAAGTGGGCAAAAGAGTTAGGTAATACCGTAGAACTGCCCGTTCCTTCTCTATTTACTTTTAATATTTCTGATAGCAGAATCAAAGATTTAGCCGGGGTTTCTATCCCTAATGCTAAGGTGAAATTGCCGGGAGCTAAATTAGAACAAAGCGGGCCTTTGTTAATTACTCACTGGGGTTTGAGCGGGCCTGGTGTACTCAAACTTTCGGCTTGGGGCGCGAGATTTTTGCACGATCGCCATTATAAGACGAATGTCCTGATTAATTGGCTTCCCCAGTACAATGCAGAGGTTTTGCGGCAGCAACTGGTCGGAGTTAAATCGCAGTTGTCGCACCGGTTAATCGTGTCTAGCTGTCCGTTTCCGATGCCGCGCCGCCTCTGGGAACGTTTGACAAGTTCGATCGGCATTGATGACCAAAAACGTTGGGCTGACTTATCCAATAAGGCGATCGATAAACTCCTGCTAGAACTCGTTCAAGGCGAATATCAGATTGCTGGAAAGGGCGCATTTAAGGAAGAATTCGTCACCTGCGGCGGTGTCAACCTCAAAGAAGTCGATTTTAAGACAATGGAAAGCCGCCGCTGTCCCGGACTTTTCTTTGCGGGCGAAATCTTGGATATCGACGGCGTGACGGGCGGTTTCAACTTCCAAAGTGCTTGGACTACGGCGTGGTTGGCCGGAATCGCGATCGGCAAATGATATTATGAAGGAAGAAGGAAGAAGGAAGAAGCATAATTTAATTTTTGCAAATTACTAATTACAAATTATGACTGCTATAAAAGTTCCCAAAGTCATTATTCAACCGCCGACATTCAACTCAATAGAAGAAGAACGTCGCCACCGCAAACAGCGTTTAGCCGCCGCTTTAAGATTATTCGGAAAGTTTGGTTTCAGCGAAGGAATTGCCGGACACATCACAGTCCGCGATCCCGAATACCTCGACCATTTCTGGGTTAATTCATTTGGAATGCACTTCAGTCTAATTCGAGTCAGCGACTTAATTTTAGTCAATCACAAAGGCGAAGTTGTTGAGGGAAATAAACCCGTAAATGAAGCAGCTTTCGCCATTCATTCCCAAATCCACGCAGCGCGCCCCGACGTAATCGCAGCAGCCCACGCCCATTCTCCCTACGGCAAAAGTTGGTCAACACTCGGCCGCCTGCTTGACCCGCTGACTCAAGATGCTTGTTCTTTTTACGAAGATCATGCTTTGTTCGACGATTACACCGGAGTTGTTTTGGAAATCGAAGAAGCTAAACGAATTGCCAAAACTTTAGGTGACAAAAAAGCAATTATTTTACAAAACCACGGACTGTTAACAGTCGGTGAAACAGTAGACGAAGCAGCTTGGTGGTTTATTGCAATGGAACGTTCTTGTCAAGTGCAGTTAATGGCCGAAGCAGCGGGAAAACCGATTCTCATCAAGCCAGAATGTGCGAGTTTGACGCAGCAGCAAGTAGGGTCACACCGCATGGGATGGTTTAGTTTTCAACCGCTTTACGACACGATCGTGCGCGGGGAACCTGACTTATTAGATTAGCTGTTTCCCACCCAAAACAAACCTTTTTGTAGTAAGAACTTTAGTCCTTATTGACTCAAATATGAGAGAGGACTAAAGTCCTGATTACAAATTTAATGATGATGTTAAAAAAATCATGCTGACACCGATTCCAACCAAGCTATCAAATCATCTTGACTGGTAAAATCTAGCAAGACTTCTCCTAAATCATCCAATTGTTCTGGAGATAGCTGCTGGATGCGAGTTTGAATTTCTGGTGAGATTTCACCAGTGCGCCGCGCGATTTGACGTAATATTAATCCTGTTTGTCCCTGAATTACACCTTCTTGTATTCCTTTAATAACAGCACCGCGTTGGTCTTCAAAGAACATTTCCCGCTTTTCTAAGCCTTCTAATTCTTTCAGGCTTAAAGCAGAACGGTTGGCGATATTAAAAGCTGTTTTGATTTCAGGGAAGGATGCCAATATATCCGGTACTTCTTCTAAATTGGGAGCGTTTTTGAGAAAATAAACCCAGCTTTGGAGGAGGTTTTCAACTTGTTCTAATTTTTGATTGAATTTGGGTAGTTCAAGAAAAACCAACTCTATTTCTCTATAATACTCGAAGTTTTCTTCAACTTCTTTGAAGACAAAGTGTGACAGAAACTTTTCGGTGTTTTCAAACAAGACAAAATCTGTAATCGTAAGAGCGATCAGAGGATTTAATTTTGAGTAGCCTTCTCTCGGTTTGAGTTGAGTTGAGTAGGTTTTGGCTGCATTATATATGACGCGCTTCGTAAAAGCTTCTACGTTGATCACCTGCATTTCAATAATTACAGTTTTGTTGCCCGTAATTTTTGCTTTGACATCCAGGTAAGTGTCTTTTAACCCAGTAATGGCCGGCGCGGCGTAGGGATGATCGATGATTTCTAAGTCTGTAATTGTTGGCTCTCCGTTGTAGAGCATAGCATTGAGAAAGCTCATTAAAACTTCTTTGCTCTGGGGTGAAGCAAAGATTTTTTTGAAGCCAAAATCGGTTTTAGGGTTGATGAACTCCATAATGGGTAATTAGTAAATGGTGTTTTATGATGGTAATTATATCACAAAATTCCTTCCATTTCTAAGTCTTCAATTATCTGCAAACCGCGCGGATCGCCCACTCGCAAAAGTGAAGATTTCGCATCTTCGCGCACGCCCATATCTGGATCTTCTTCTAAAGATTCAATCAAAGCGTCGATCGCCCCAGCGTACACTACATTATTCGGCAATTCGCGAGCCAGTTGTCCGATCGCCCAAGCGGAGTTACTTCGCACAGCAGATACAGCATCTCCTCGCAGCGATTGAATCAACGGCGGAATGGCTGCAATCACCACATAGTAACTAACTTTTGCCATTTGACCCAGAGAACTCGCCGCCCACAAACGCACTGCCGAAATATCAGTTCTCAGAGCATCAATTAAAGATGGCAAAGCGCGGTAATCGCGGCAATTTCCTAGGGCCCAAACTACCCCTTTCCGAACGTAACCGTTCCAATCGCAGTTGAGCTGAAGAATCAGCGGTTCCACAGCATCGGGACTCGGATTTCGCCCCAAAGCATAAGCCGCGCTCACCCGCACCAAGGGGCAACCATCTTTCAACAAATTAATTAAATGCGAAATTGCTCGATCGTCTTGCAGTTCGCAAAAAGCCCGCGCCGCAGTCATCCGGTGCTCAGGTTCCGGGGATTCCAGCAAAGGCAGCATTTCCTCGGGATCTAGCAGCGGGGGTTCGGATTCATCAAATTGATCCAAAGGGCTTTCCAGTTCCGTCTCAGTATCAAGGGCGTTGGGATAGTCGTTATTGTTCATAAAAAAACTTTACCGCACTGAGGATGCTCCTAAGCAACAAGCGTCAGTTGATAGTTGGCAGTTAGTTATTGGTTATTGGTTGTTTGTTATTGGTTATTGGTTGTTTCTTGTTTGTTAGAGGGTTATTTGTTATTTGTTATTTATTGGTTGTTTGTTGTTGGTTAGAGGGTTATTAGAAGAGTACGAATAAGTAATAAGTCATAACTAATTACAATTACGAACTACCCATGCCCCATGCCCCATGCCCCATTCAGAGTGACTTGAGCATCGAGATCGAATGGCTTTGATAGCCTAACTTTTGATAGAGGTTAAGGGCTGGTTGATTGCTGAGAAATACTTGCAAACCAATTTGCCGATCGCCCCGAAGGCGCGCCCAATTTTCAGCATGAATAACTAAAGCTGCACCGATCCCCATTCTGCGGTGTTCCGGTGCTATGTACAACAGAAAAATGTGAGAGTGGCGCGATCCAGTAGCTTGGTCGATCGCATTTCCCAACCACAAACATCCGACAACCGATTTGAGATTTTGGACTTCAGATGTCGGATTGAGTTGCTGTGAGGGAAGCACGGGGGAGATTTCTGCCTCTTCCGAGCTGTTTTTGTGGCACTCTACCCACCAAATCGGCGTCTGGTTAGAAAAATACTGATCGACAGTTTGAGCCAAATGTCCCAATTCGCGATCGGGGTAAAGCTCTCCGTAAGTCCGGTGCATGAACTTTAGCAGTTTAGCCCGATCGAGTCCAGAGCCCGATCGTAGCCAGTAGCCCGGTATCAGCTCAGCCGACATCCGCTCAGCGGACACGGAAAGAGGAATAACTTAGCCCCAAAAAAATGGGATTTACCAAAGCCGCTTGCTTTTGCGGGATCGGTTCCTCAATCGGTGCCGGGGCCGCCATGTCAGCCGGCAAAAAGATGCGAGCGCTGACGGCTACCAGAGCCGCAAAAAATACTAATATCGCTATAAATGGAGCAATGTATTGACGAATGATAGGCATAACCGCAAAAGAATATTTTTGAGTTGATCTTCTCAAGTGTACCATACAAATCTTGTCAGTTATAATCACTGGCATTGGACAATTAGCTCTGCTCTTGAGCGATCGCAAATACCAACAAACACAAAATATAATATGACTGCCTCACCTGCTGTTTATGAAGCTCTAGCTAAATCAATTGTTTTTTTGAATCAAAAGCCAAACGCCCAAAATCAAGTTTCGCGTTTCCTCGATACTAACGGCTACTACATCGATCGCATATTCGACGACAAAGAAACAGGCTTTTATGCGATCGGCTTCGGTTCCTCCGACCCCAAAAAACCGCCAGCCATCGTATTTCGTGGCACAGATTTCATCGACGGCGACGCTATATTTTCCGACTCCAGCGACATTGGCTTACCCGAATTTGAAAACAACAGAGATAACGTCAAAAACTGGCTGACCCAAATCGGTCAAGATACTACTAAAAACCCCAGTAAATTATTGCCAGATGTGATCGGTCACAGTTGGGGCGGAGCAGTCGCTCAAATTGTAGCGAGTGAATACACATCAATTACCGGCGATATCTTTACTTTCAACTCTCCCGGAGTGTCAGAGAGTACATTCAACACTTTTCGGAAAAATCTCAGCAGAGCCGGCAACAAAAATGTCAATCATTACATTGTCAGCGGAGATTTCGTCAGCTTGTTTGGCGAAGCATTTATACCCGGAAAAGTATTTATCCAAAGTTTTATAGACCCGAGTATTAATCCGTCAACTGTTTTGGCAAAACATCGAAGCGAAAATTTGTTAACCACTCCCCCAGCAGATTTCTTCCAGAGGCAAATCTCCATAGAACAATTAAACAGTCCAGACTTTGCTTATAACAACGACTCAGATTTTAACGAGTTTATCGCTGCACTAAATTTCCCCCTTCCAAATGTGTCAGTCGCAATCAGAACCAGAGCAGGTGCAGAGAGTTTGAGAACAGCACCAGAATTTTCTTTTGTGCAGTTAATCAGACAAATGCAATTCGGTTTAGCTCCCTTGCAACCGAATTATCTATCTGGGGACGCTCGCAACAATACGGCGACCGGCGGCGCTGGAGAAGATACAATTATCGGCAACGGCGGCAACGATACTCTCAGAGGTAATCGAGGTAATGACAGCATCAGCGGCGGCGCTGGCGAGGACTTCTTGTACGGTGGCAGAGATAACGATTATTTAGATGGTGGCGACGGAAACGATTTGATTTCCGGTGAATTTGGCAACGATTTTTTAATTGGTGGCGCAGGGCGCGATCGCTTTGTATTAGAATCCGGTGGTGGAGCGGATGTAATCGCCGATTTTAAAAAAGGTGAAGATTTAATTGCACTGTCGCGGGGTTTAACTTTTGCTCAAATTAGAGTCAGCCAAGGTGTTGACGGAGCTCTAATTACTATCCCGATTACTGGGGAAATTCTTGCTACTCTCAGAGGCGTGGTGGCGAGCGACATTACGCGCCCGGATTTTGTGCAGATTTAGTGGCGCTAAAAATGGGCGGGTTTTGTACCAAAATTGTTTGTTAAAACGGATTGGTTCATAAACTCGCCTCTGCCAAGAAACGTAATTTTTAAAATTAATATTGTTAATAAACGCTGTTTACTGTAAAATAAGTTTACAGCTTAAAAAGCAATTCCCTATCAAATCACAGGAAACAATAAAAATATGCCGTCCTCTCCCGCCGCTTACGAAACTATAGCGAAGCAAATTGTTTATATAGATAACAACCCCCAGCTTCAAAATATAGTTCAAACTGGTTTGACGGCTGCTGGCTACCAGATCGATCGCACCTTTGACGATCCCGGAACTGGGTTTCACGCGATCGGCTTAATTTCCACTACCCCAGACAAACCACCAGTTTTGGTATTTCGCGGCACCGACTCCCTCGTAGATGACGCTGCCAACGCCGACAAGCGCGGCGTCGGTTTCAACCAATTTGAAGCCAACAAACAAGCCCTAGGAACTTGGCTGACACAAATCAGTCAAGACACAACAAAAAACCCCAGTCGCTTGCCCCCAGACCTGCTGGGACACAGCTTGGGCGGCGCTTTGACACAACTAGCTGCCACCGAATTCACATCTACTATTGGAGATATTGTCACCTTCAATTCTCCCGGAATTGCCCAGAGTACAGTCAATACATTTAAGCAGAAAGCCGGCGCCGGAAAAAATGTCACCCACTACATAGTTAGCGGCGATTTTGTGAGCTTGGGAGGAGAAGCTTTTATTCCCGGAAAAGTAGTTTTTCAAACTTTTACAAATCCGATTATCAACCCCCTACTTGTCTTAGACAAGCACACACAAAACGGTTTATTAACTACTCCTCCTCCCGGTTTGACGCAGACACAAATATCTGTAGACCAGTTGAATCGCCCTGATTTCACTTTCACAGATTCAGATTATTTAGAGCTATTAGCTGGTGTAGAATTTGCACTACCTGCCTTGGGAACATCGCTGCGATCGCGCAGCAGTTTAGAGCAATTAAGAACCGCTCCGGGAAACTCATTTATCGGAAACGTTGTCGTAATAAAAACTGCTCTCGATCCATCGAAACCTAACCAATTAGTAGGCGACGATGCTAACAATACAGCCTTTGGTTTGGCAGGCGAAGATATTATCATTGGCAATGGGGGAAACGACACTCTCAGTGGCAACGGTGGTAACGATATTATCAGCGGTGGCCTCGGCAATGACTTACTATTTGGAGGCAAAGGAGATGACAATTTGAGCGGTGGAGAAGGAGACGATACGCTGATTGGCGGATTGGGTGCGGATCTTTTAATTAGCGGTGCTGGACGCGACGTATTGGTGTTGCGAGCAGGTGCTGGTACAGCCACAATTGTAGACTTTCAACAAGATCAAGATTTAATCGGTTTAAGCAGAGGTTTGACCTTTAACCAACTGATATTAAATCAAGGCGAGGTTTCAACAACCATCGAAATTGCCAGTAACGGCCAAATTCTTGCCAATATTCCGGGGCTTCGCAGGAGTCCGCTAACAGCTAGCGATTTTATTACGATTTAGTTGCCAGTTAGCAATACAGATATTCGTTAAGGACACAACAATGTTGTGTCCTTTTTGGATAAACCTTGATATTAGCAAGACTTACGCACAGACTCTATCTGTAGGGTACTTGTGGCGCATATTATATCGTTTCCTGTATCGGCGGAATTAATATCAATCGAAATTAGGACACGGCAGTGCCGTTTCTTGCGCAATAAATCACGGTAGGGAAACGGCACTGCCGTGTCCTCTATATTATTCCGGCGCAGCCGGAGTTGATATTAATCGGGATCGTCGAGTCCCGGCCTCGGCATAGATGCTAATTTTGGCTCATCTTCTAGCGGCAAAAAGAAAATTGTCAACATACCCGGGATCACAGCCAGTGCGCTCATCAAGAAATAATTTTGATAGCCAAGATTCACCTGTAAATAACCACTGAAAACCCCAGGAATCAGCACTCCTGCGGCCATGAAGGCGGTTGTAATTGCGTAGTGGGAGGCTTCATATTCTGGGCGAACAGTCCGCATCAGGAACACGGTATAGGCAGCTACGCCCAGCCCATAGGTAAATTGCTCGATCGAGTTTACGGCATAAGCCCATTCAATTCCCGGTTGATTTATCGCCAACATCCAATACAGCACGTTAGTAGAATTTTGCAGGATAGCCGTCGGCCACATCCATTTTTTCAGTCCTTGTTTGGCAATCAAATAGCCACCTAACAAGCCTCCAACTAACAGAAACATTACCCCTAAAGTACCAGACAATAAGCCCATCTCCGAGGTGGAAACCCCCAACCCTCCTTTCTCGACTTTATCCATTAAAAATGGAGGAGCCATTTTAAAAGTCAAGGCATCACCCAATCTGAAAATCAAGACATAAGCGACAATCCAACCAATTTTGTCTTGCTGAAAATAGGTTCTAAATGACTCAATGAAGCTGATGGTTTTTCTAGGTGCGCCGACTTCGATATCATGATTTTTAGGATAAGGAAGATACCACCGTTGAAACAGATAAATCAGCACAAATATAATGGCACAAATGCCAAACGCTGTCGCCCATCCATACTGAAGCGCTGACACCTTGAAAGAGGAACCCAAAAATGACAGGGAAATGTCCTCATATACTTTGGTATCGCCTCCGCTTCCGGTGACTAAATGTTTTTCTGCTAGCTTACCGGCGAAGAAAACCAATACACCGCTACCGAGAATGACAGCGCCTCTATAAGCCGTGTTGCGAACACCGACAAACAAGGCTTGTTGGTCTTTATTGAGAGTGTTTAAATAGAATCCATCAATGGCGATGTCGTGAGTTGCGGATGCAAAGGCGATCGCAGTTAGGATGACCACAGATATAATGATAGCCTGGGGCATTAATACACCAAAGGCTAGGGCCGCAAACAAAAAAGCGCAAATGATTTCGGTGTTTAAAATCCACTTGCGTTTAGTTGAGTACATATCGACTACGGGGCCCCACAAACCTTTTAAAACCCAGGGAAAAGACAAAAGACTTGTCAATCCGATTAGTTCGTTGCTGGTTCCCATACCTTTCAAGAAAATTACCGACATTAAATTAACGACGGTGTAAGGGAGACCTTGAGCGAAGTACAATACTGATACCCACAATCCAGCGTTATGCTTTTTATCCATAGCAAAGATATTTTGGCTAGTTAGTTATTTGATTTACTGAGTGCGATCGGCGATTTCCGGGGAACCAAACTGCTTGCATCACAAGTATATGGCATTACGATCCAAACAGAAGCAATATAAACTGTGTATCTTAGCATCATTCCGACTCGAAAATGCTTTAATTGGTCGAATAAGCCTGCAACAGATGCTGACCGTTAAAATGAACAAGGTGAGTAGCCTCTTCTGCTACCCAAACATCAGTTTCCCAAGCAATATCAGATAAATATTCTGCCATTGCCTTGCGACTGAGGAAAGCTGTCACCATCACCAGAGGTATTGTGGAACCTTTGAAAAGCTTTTCAAGTTCAGCTTTACGTTTTGGGTTAATGGGCCCGTGGGAAGTAACAGCTTCAATCAATACCAACCAGTTTTTTTCTACAAAGTGAACAATTACATCTGGCATTTTACCATGAGCATTAATTGTAACTCCTAGTCCAGTTAGCGATGCTTCGTTGAAATGGGCAAATTTTTCATCTGTATCTCCGACATAAATCAGCTTGCCAGCAGGAGTAAAAGCAGGACAGAATTCGCTAATTATCTTTGATATTAAGACGTTATGACCTCCGGGCGAAAGAGTTTTGACATCACCTTCAATGGTAATTGGAATCCGAGCCATTTCTCGCTCTTGTGCATTTTGAAAATTTGGTGTTATCATTTGTTGAGAAAAGCGCGATCGCCTGTTCAGTATATTTTTACCTAAAATTACACTTATCTGCTAAAATGTCAAGCGCAATCAAAAACATATAAATTATCCAAAAGTATATTAACTTTTCATATAGTCATATCAGAAGGTAGCCAACTATGACAAAAATTTAAACCAAGCCTTATAATTATATTTAAGTATCTAGGTGTAAATGATGACAACTATCAACTGGAATCAAGTTTTAGATAGTATTTCAGATAATGCAGAAGAGCCTGAAGTCGAAGATCGATTTGTCAAACTCCTTCTAAATGCACTTGGATTCAGCTCTGATGAGTGGGTACAACAGTTTAAAACAGGAAAGGGCCCTGCTGATTTTGCTGCTCGCAAGAATGACGATGGTGATAAATTTTCAGTTTCTAAGATTAACCCAAACTTAGTTGTTGAAGTTAAAGGCAGAGTATCAGGAAAGGCAATCATTAATTTAGCAGAAGGTACTCCCATATACAAAAAAACTAAAGAACAGATAACAGGTTATCTTCTTGCTCCTAAGTGCCACACATCTCAATGGGGTATGATCACTAACTCAACAGATATCCAGCTATTCCGCAGACATGGTAAAATCGTATTGCCTGCTACTGACTGCATGAGGATAACCAAAGATAATATCATTGAGATTATTACTAGACTTAAGAAATTGCTGGAAAATCCACCCCAAGCTTTAACAATTTGCATCTATAATGATAAGGGAGGCGTGGAAAAACTACAACTACAATCAACTTGGCTGCGATTCTTCGACAACAGCAGAAAAAAGTGCTGGTTGTTGACTTCGATCCACAACAAGGAGATTTAACAGATTCATTAGGCTTGCAGGAGGGAAAAGTCAAACTATCTGATTGCCTGCGTAAGACAGCACTTAATGTTAAAGAAACTATTCAAGCATTTAATCTGAAGAATAAAGCGGGTCAATTAGTTAAGGTGTTTGATGTCATTCCATCGGATACAGGGTTATCGAAGTTTATGGATTATAAGTATGAAGCACAAATTGAAAAAGGTTCAGCAAGGCTGCGAGATTTGCTTGATATTTTTGTTCGTGATTATGATTACATCTTAATTGATGCACCTACGAACTGGACTTTTTTTAGTAAAAGCTCTGTGAGAGCTTCCGATGTAATCCTCATGCCAACAGAACACAATAACTTTTCATCTTTAAAAAATGCTGCTAAAGTTATTAAAGAATTCTTACCTGAAGTTAAGAAGCTTAGGCAGGACGGTGGCCCTATTGCCTTGCCGATCTTTTTCAATAGACATAAAGAAACAGAGGCTTCAATCAAAAGAGCAAATGCAGAAATTAAAGCAATTCTTACAGTTAAGAAAGGAGACACTTATATTCTCGATCCTAATTTGTTACCCTATTATTGGCCTAAATCTACAAAAGCGGTGAGCGAGACAACTATATTCACTGTTCCAGAATATGAAGTTGTTTCAAGTGCAGCTTTTTCTCGAAAACCAGCGGTTTTTCAACACAAAAAAGCCGCTGAATATTACTTAAAATTAGCGAAGGAGTATTTTTTGTATGAGTAATTCTGAGAACATCGGTAAGTTAATGGACTTGGAGTTATCTAAAATTGAGTCCGCAGAACCATACTCTGAGTCAGAGTTTATCATTGCCGGAGCCGCCGAAGCCGTATTGCAAGCAGGTAATCGCAATTGGATTCCGATTATCGTCAAAGAAACAGGCGACTATCAGTATCAAGTTGTGAGCAATCACTTTGTCTATGCTGTAGCTCAACAAGCCAAATTAGATTCAGTATGGTGTATTGTCATTGACCCAAAACCATCAAATATTGAACAAGCGAAGATTCTAGCGCGAGAATCAAATCCCAAAGTCAATCTGAGTACAGCATCAAAAGATACTATTATAGCTGTACTTAAATACTTAGTTCAAGAACATAATTGGAAGACAGTAAAACCAGTTGAAGCTGCCAATAAAATTTTAGCATCTAACCGGGAGCAATGGTCAGATTTTATCCCTTTGACTAAGCTACAATGTGGTTTGACTAAGGCGAGATTGGATTGTATTGCTAAAGTATTTACTATATCGCCACCACCGCCACCACCGCCACCGCCTGAAGCAGTTAGTGTGAAACGTGCATCAAGAGATGAAATTTTCGATCGCCTCAATTACTTATCAATTAATAAAATAGGAGGCTTTGAAAATATTGATGCCGAAAAAACAGCCGATGCTATTTTCAACGCGAATAAAGGCAAGTGGAAAAGCCTAACTCCAATTACCAAACTTGAATGCGACATCGATACAGCCAAAATGAAAATCATTAAAACTCTATTTAGCCTGTAAAACTGAGTTAAGTCGTGTTGCTGATTCAATTTACTGGCTCAATCGCTATATTGAAAGAACGTAAAATATCGCCCATTTTGCCGAGGTCAATTTTAATCTCATTCTCGACTCTCCCAGCGGTATTACTCAACTATTTACTCATCTGGCCACTTAATATACCTTTGTGCGAAAATGTCAAGCGGACGCTCAAATCAAAAGTCCGTAACAGACAGTTAAACGCTTTCTCACACAATTCTGATGCGTAAACCCAAAACATTCTTTTTGTCAAGTCTCTTCTCGATCGGCTTAACAATCAGTTTTCTGCTGACTCCAGGCTGGTTATCACACTGGTTTCCGAATCGCGCTAACGCAACTATGCCCCCACAAAGCCAAACCGCCGAATTTCGGGCCTTCTGGGTGGACGCATTCAACCCCGGCTTCAAAACACCCCAAGAAGTGACAAAACTGATCGCAGATGCCAAACTGGCCAACGCAAATGCGATCGTCGCCCAAGTCCGTCGCCGAGGTGATGCTTTTTACACCAGTGCGATCGAACCACGTACCCTCGATTCCAACGTTCCCGCCGGTTTCGATCCTCTCCAAGATTTGATTGACAAAGCCCACGCCGCAGGTATGGAAGTACACGCTTGGATGGTAACGCTACCAGTGACTTCGGGCGGCAAACTCCCCGCCAATCACGTTTGGCAACAACATGGGCCCAATGCTCCAGGCCGAGATAATTGGGCGATGCTGACTTCGAGTGGGGAAGCCAAAGGTTATCTCGATCCCGGTCATCCAGATGCCTTAGATTATACCGTTTCCGTGTATTTGGACTTGCTGAAGCGCTACGATGTGGACGGCGTACAGCTCGATTACGTGCGCTACGGTGGGCCGGATTGGGGCTACAATCCCACTTCGATCGCCCGTTTTAACCAGCAAACCAGGCGCACCGGCAAACCCGCACCCGCAGATCCCGCGTGGATGCAGTGGCGACGCGATCGGGTGACAGAATTAGTGCGGAAGCTTTATGTAGAAGCCCTGGCGATTAAACCGCGAGTCAAAGTGACGGCGGCGACAATCGCCTGGGGCGATGGGCCGAAAAACGATGAAGCTTGGTATAAAACGCAACCGTACAGAGAAGTTTTGCAGGATTGGCGGGCTTGGCTGGAAGAAGGGATTATCGATATGGCGATGCCGATGACGTACCAGCGCGAGTACAAGCCGCAGCAGAAGCTGGGTTACGACAATTGGATCGAGTACGCGAAAAACCACCAGTACAATCGCCAAATTGCGATCGGGCCTGGTAATTATCTCAACTATATCGAAGACACTCTAGGGCAGATTCGTCGCGCTGAAGCGCCCTCTGCGAAAGGAAATCACGTTGCTGGTACGGTGTTGTATTCCTACGCTAGCACCAATATTTACAGTAATGTCGAATTGCGATCGGGCGGTAGTGGCAATTTGCCCCGCCAGCCTTGGAAATTCGTGTTGCAGAGTAATGATTGGTTTTATACGGCGCTGTCGCAACCGAGTCAATACGTTGATGGTGCGACGGGTAAAACTGTTCAAACTCAGCCTGTGTGGGCGACTCCGGTGGGGATTCCTGATATGCCTTGGAAGTCGCGGCCGACTACAGGTGCGATCGCCGGAATGTTACAAAAGTGCGATAGAACTTGTGACGGTGCGAACTTGACATTACAGGCGATCGATGCTGGGGGCAAAGTTCGTCAACTGCGGGCGGATGGTAAAGGGTGGTTTGGGGCGATCGAGCTTTCTCCTGGAACTTATCAGTTAAAGGTTGATGGCAGTCAGATTCAACAAACTGTTAATGTTGTCGCTGGCGAAGTTGCAAAAATCAGTTTCGGAGCCTCTTAATCACTTTTTAGGGTGCGCGCGGCGCACCTTTTATAAGCCTTTCAATCCCTTTGTAGGGTGCGCACTGCGCACCTTACCTCTTGCAATAATGAGTGTATTTCACTGCTCCATTTTCCTGCTGTCAATATCGCAATTCAAGAAATGTTGCCACCAATTATATCAAATTGAAATGACTACATCAATTCTATTGATTGGTGAATTAGATTTTTTTATTAACCGCAGAGGGCGCAGAGAACGCTGAGAAAGAGAAGAGATAGAGATAGAGAGAATGGCTTTTCTCTTATTCTTCAGTCCGCGCAGGCGGACTTAGTTTGTATAGACGCGGTTTCAACCGCCGATGCTTCTTCTCTTCTCTTCCCCTTTCTCTTCCTAATCGCTTTCCAGAATACCAGCTAACAAAGCTTGCTGAATGTGCATCCGGTTTTCGGCTTGATCCCAAACGCGCGATCGACTTCCTTCAATTACCGCATCGGTAATCTCTTCGTCTCGGTGCGCTGGCAAACAGTGTAATACAATTGCATTGCGATCGGCTAAATCTACCAATTCTTGATTTACCTGATAAGGCTCAAACAAAGGAATCCTGGTTTTCGCTTCCTCTTCCTGTCCCATACTCGCCCAAACATCGGTATAAATTACTTGAGCATTTTGGACAGCAGCTTTGGCATCAACAGTCACACTAACTTCTGTTTTGCCGTTAGCAATTGCCTTGGCCTTTTCCACAATCTCAGGATTTGGTAGAAAATCTTGAGGACAAGCAATTCTCACATTCATCCCCATCATTGCACAGCCTAACATCAGCGAATTAGCCATGTTATTGCCGTCGCCTAAATAAGTTAAAGTCACTCCTTCTAACTTTCCAAAACACTCTTTGACAGTCATTAAATCTGCCAGAACCTGACAGGGATGTTCGTCATCTGTCAGGGCATTAATAACAGGAATTTTAGCATAATTAGCAAAAGTTACTAAATCCTTTTGCTCGAAAGTCCGAATCGCCAAAACGTCTAGATATCTGTCTAAAACCCGCGCTGTATCAACTAAAGGTTCACCACGGCTGACTTGAGTAACGTTGGGATTGAGGTCGATTACTTGTCCTCCCAATTTATACATGGCTACCGTAAAACTCACTCGGGTTCGCGTCGAAGCTTTGGAAAATAACAAGCCTAGAACTTTAGGACGTTTCAGCTTGACCATTCCCGATTTTAAACTGGCTGCTAGATCCAGCAAATAATTTAATTCGTCAATACTTAAATCTGCCAGACTTAATAAATCTCGCCCTTTTAATGAGTCCATATTTACCCCACACAACTTTTTAACTGTGTTAAATTTTAGCCCGAAGAGGCGGGCTTTGTTTATTTCAACTTGCACCATTCTTAATAGGGCTTTCATGGGCGGGCAGGATGCCCACCCCACAAGAAAACTGACTCTTTGTGGAACAGGCATCTTGCCTGTTGCTGACAATAGTGCAATATCTCAGTTTATTTCAATTTGCGGGTAATTGCTCGATCGCGCGATCGATCGAATTGCAACCTTGTTCAACGGTTTCTACCACCGCCAATAATCCTCGCAATTCCGCAGCACCAGGGAAACCCTTAGCATACCAGGTCAAGTGCTTGCGCGCTTGACACACACCGCTCTCACCCTTATATTCCCACAAAGCCCGCAGATGCTCCTTAGCACATTCGAGCTTTTCAATTGGTGTCGGAATTATCTTTTCTATACCTGTTTTGATGAAATAATCGACTTCTCCCACTAAGAAAGGATAGCCCAAAGTTCCCCGCGAACACATCACTCCATCCGCGCCTGTTTCTTCGAGACATCGCATGGCTGCTTCAACTGAAAAAATGTCTCCGTTGGCGATCACAGGAATTGACAAAACTTCCTTAACACGGCGAATCCACTCCCATTTTGCCTGACCATTGTAACCTTGCGATCGAGTGCGGGCGTGGACAGTAATCATTTTTGCACCCGCATCTTCCATCCGTTTCGCAAATTCCAAAATATTAATTTCTTTGTCCGTCCAACCGATGCGAGTTTTGACAGTCACAGGAACATCTACGGCTTCCACAACGGCCCGCACAATTGCCTCGGCAGTTTCGGGCGATCGCAGTAGGGAAGAACCGCCACCATTTTTAGTAATTTTGTTAACCGGACAGCCCATATTAATATCAACTGTATCTGCTCCTTCTGCCACCGCTTTCTGTGCAGCTTCTGCCAGAAATTCCGGGCGACAGTCAAATAATTGAATACTAATCGGGCGTTCGTTTGGGTCAATTTCCATAATTCTCGGCAGTTGCTTGACGTAGTGCAAACCCGTAGCATTCACCATTTCGGTGTACATCATGGAATCTGGTGCGTAGCGACGCACTAGGCGGCGAAATACCAAATCTGTAACGCCGGATAAGGGTGATTGCAGCACGCGGCTTTTTACTTCAAAGTCGCCGATTTTCAGCGGAGTTGCTAATCTTTCTTTTAATTCGGGAGATAGAGTAAGCATAGTCGATCGCTTCTTAGATAACAATTGAATTTTAATATCTGTATAGTATACAACATTAAGTATTTATACTTGAATAAAATAAAAAATGAATACAAGCCCCACAATAAAAGTGACTCTTTGTGGAACAAGCATCTTGCCTGTTCTTAAGAAAGGTGCAATATGTGAGTTTTGAACTACAATTGGTGGATTCCCGATGATGCCGATCGCACATTATAAAAATTGTAGAGAATTCCTATGGACGCCACAGCACTCTGGCAACGCTATCAAGACTGGCTTTACTATCATGAGGGATTGGGGCTTTATCTCGATATCAGCCGCATGGGGTTCGACGATGCGCTCTACGCCACAATGAAGCCCAAATTTGACAAAGCTTTCAAAGACATGGCAGCTTTAGAAGCAGGGGCGATCGCCAATCCAGACGAAAACCGTATGGTGGGTCACTACTGGCTGCGAAACCCGGATTTAGCTCCCACTCCAGAATTAAAACAAGAAATAGTCGAAGGCATAGCACAAGTCGAAGTATTTGTCAAGAAAGTTCAAAGCCGCGACATCAAGCCACCATTCGCTCCCCAATTTACCGATATTATCTCGATCGGCATTGGCGGTTCCGCCCTCGGCCCCCAATTTGTCTCCGAAGCTTTATCCCCAGACATTCCGCCCCTAGCAATACATTTCATTGACAACACAGATCCGGCTGGGATCGATCGCATCCTCAACAAAATCAAAGACAAACTTGCCAGCACCCTAGTAATTACTATCTCCAAATCCGGCGGCACCCCCGAACCTCGCAACGGCATGATCGAAGTTCAAAAAGCCTTCGCCGCCCAAAAACTCGACTTTGCCAAACAAGCAATTGCCATCACCGGAGTTGACAGCCAACTAGACAAATTAGCCAAGTCTGAAGGCTGGATTACCACATTCCCGATGTCAGATTGGGTGGGAGGACGCACTTCGGAACTCTCAGCAGTCGGACTTTTGCCAGCAGCTTTGCAAGGCATCGACATTCGGGCGATGCTCGACGGTGCTAAAGTCATGGACGAAGCTACCAGAACCACTGAAATCAAACAGAATCCCGCCGCCTTGTTAGCAATGTCCTGGTATTGTGCCTGCAACGGACGTGGCGAAAAAGATATGGTAGTTTTGCCGTATAAAGATTCACTGCTATTGTTCAGCCGCTACTTGCAGCAATTAGTCATGGAGTCGATCGGCAAACAGCTAGATTTAGACGGCAACACAGTTCATCAAGGAATATCAGTCTACGGCAACAAAGGCAGCACCGACCAACACGCCTACGTCCAGCAACTCCGAGACGGCGTGTCCAATTTCTTCCTAACATTTATCGAAGTTTTGGAAGACAGACAAGGAATTTCCCCAGAAGTAGAAGCCGGCGTCACTTGCGGAGATTATTTGTCTGGTTTGTTACAGGGAACTCGACAAGCCTTGTATGAAAATCACCGAGATTCCATTACTGTCACAATTCCCCAAGTCAATCCTCGGAGTGTAGGAGCGTTAATTGCCCTCTACGAAAGAGCAGTAGGTTTTTACGGTTCCTTAGTGAATGTCAACGCCTATCATCAACCGGGCGTCGAAGCAGGCAAAAAAGCAGCCGCTGCTGTCTTGGACTTGCAGCAACGGGTATTGCAAGTGCTCAAAGACGCTGAAACACCTTTGTCTGTAGCAGAAATCGCCAAAAAAGCCGGAACACCAGAGCAAGTCGAGACAATTTACAAAACTCTGCGACATTTGGCAGCCAACGGGCGCGGCGTAGCTTTGAAGGGCAATTTTGCCCAGCCGGCCACTTTAACTACAAGTTATCAAGAAGGTTAACAGTAGAATTAAAAATTAAGAGTGAGTTCCGTCATTTTTAATTTTTAATTGTTTAATCTTTAATTCCCGCCATGCCCTTGACAATTCTGGTTGCTGACGACGATTTCGCGACTCGCTTGTCGATTACCGATTATCTGGAAATTACCGGATACTTTGTAATCGCTGCTGAGAATGGCAAAGAAGCTTTAGGCTTGGTAGAAGAATTTCAGCCTCACTTGATTGTTACTGACATTACAATGCCCGAGATGGATGGCTACGAATTCGTGCGGCGAGTTCGGACTCGTCCGGCTTTCCGCTTATTGCCGGTGATTTTTTTGACGGAACGCACGAGCACGCAGGAACGGATTCGCGGCTATCAGATGGGGTGCGACAATTATCTGGCTAAGCCTTTTGAACTTCAGGAATTGGGGGTAGTAATTCGCTCTTTACTCGATCGATATGCTTTGATTGCCCAGGCATCCTCTCGCTCCCCTGAACCAGAAATCCTCCAAATAGAGGGACGCAACAGAGTCAAGGGCAATGGTGAATTGGATTTTTCCACTCAAAAGTCAGAAATGCGCGATTCCCTACGGGATAGCTCCGCTTCAAGCGCGTCTATGGGCCCAAGTTCTCCAATGTTGACCCAGCGAGAGCGAGAAGTGTTAAATTTACTCACAGAAGGTCTTTCTAATATTCAAATAGGCGATCGGCTCCACCTCAGTCATCGAACCGTCGAAAAGCACGTCAGCAGCTTGTTCCGAAAAACCCTCAGCAACAACCGTGCGGAACTTGTTCGTTTCGCGATGGAACACCATTTAGTTGGGAATTGGTAATTGGGAATTGGGCATTGGGCATGGGTAATTGGGAATTGGGAATTGGTAATTCTTAGTTCGTAGTTTCTCACCAATAACTATTGACTACTGACTACTGACTACTGACTTCTTCACATACTCCAACAAACCCTCGCAAGCATCCAGCAACAAATCAATTACCCGATCGAATCCCTCCGGGCCACCGTAGTAAGGATCGGGCACTTCTTTTAGATCGTATTTCTGGCAAAATTCGCACATCAAGCGCACTTTATCTTGATATTTTCCAGTATTATCGAGAGCAAGAATATTCCGATAATTGTCCCGATCCATCGCCAGGATTAAATCAAAATTTTCAAAATCTATTCTTTGAAATTTCCTGGCCGCGCCTAACAGTTCAATGTTCTGTTTTCTCGCCGCCATTGCCATCCGACTGTCGGGAGGACTGCCAATGTGATAGCCGCCCGTTCCAGCAGAATCGCAGGTAATTCGATCGCCCAAACCAGCTTTTTCTATCAAATGATTCATTATATTTTCTGCTGAGGGCGATCGGCAGATATTACCAAGGCAGACAAATAATAATTTAGTCATTAGTTATTAGTTATTTGTTATTGGTTATTTGTTAAGCTGTTCGACATTTAAATTGAATATCAAAAAGCAATTCGCCGTCTTGTGGGGTGGGCGTCCCGCCCGCACTGAATGTGCAGTTTAAATGCAGAACAGCTTATTGGTTATTGGTTATTGGTTATTTGTTATTTGTTATTTGTCAGTCAACAGTCAGCAGTCAACTGATGACTGATGACTGATGACTGATGACTGATGACTAACCGAAACCAGGGAGATTCAGTCCACCGGTGAGTTCTTCCATTTTCTCCCGCATCGTCATCGTAGACTTATCGTAAGCATCCTTCATCGCCACTGTGACGAGTTCAGAAACCACATCAGCACCTTCACCGAGGGCATCCGGCGAAATTTCCACACGGCGGGGTTCTTGGTTGCCACTTAGAAAAACTTTGACCAAGCCACCGCCGGCAGTTCCCTCAATTTCCATGACATCCAACTCTTCTTGGAGCTTTTTAGCTCCTTCTTGAACCTGCTGAGCTTTTTTGAAAGCTTCAGTCAGTTCTTTCATTTTGCCCAGGCCGAAGCCAAATCCTTGTCCTGATTTTGTCATAACTACTTTTTGATTGTGTGTAGGCTGGCAGTCTGCCGTTTCCGTATTACTTCAATGATGCCCTAGAAGGGAAACTCTCCCAGTATTCTAACTTCTGGCTCCAACAACAGCGACCACCGCTGCTCGACTTGTTGTTGAACGTGGCGGATCACTTGAAAAATATCATTGGCCGTTGCCGACCCGCAGTTAAGAATAAAGTTAGCATGGCGTTGAGCTACTTGCGCGCCGCCGATCTGGTATCCCTTGAGCCCCGCTTGTTCGATGAACCAACCTGCCGTCTTCGGGCCTGGGTTGCGGAACACTGAGCCGCAGCTAGGCAGATGGTAAGGTTGAGTTGTCCGCCGCTGGCTGAAATGACCATTAGTTTCTGCCATTACTTGCGATCGATCGAATCCGGGCTGCAACTGGAAAGTCGCTTCTGTTACCAGCCGATCGCCTCCTTGGAGCACCGAAGTCCGGTAGCGGTACTCTAACTCTTGGGGAGTCAGAATTTCCACCTTGCCGCCAGGGGATAGGACGCGAGCATTTACCAGAATATCAGCAGTACAGGCCTTGTGAGCGCCTGCATTCATCACCACAGCCCCTCCGACGGTGCCCGGTATGCCAACAGCCCATTCTAGACCTTTCCAGCCCCGTTTAGCCGCCAACCAAGCGAGGCGGGGAATTGACTCCCCCGCCCCGGCTGTAACTTGACCTATTTCTGGATGAAAATTCACCTGCTTGAGGTAGCGAGTGCCGACTACCAAACCGGACAAACCTCGATCGCTCACCAACAAATTAGATCCCGCACCTAGCAAAGTTATCGGCACTCCTTCAGAGTCGGCCCAGGCAAAACTTGCTTGCAAAGCCTCCATGCTGCGCGGAGCAACATACCATTGGGCTGGGCCACCGACTCGGAACGAAGTCAGCGTCGCCAGCGAAACTTGGGAGTTAATTTTACAGTCAGTTCCCCGCAAAGAAATAGGAGAATACACTCGTCGATTTTCCTTAACAGAGGAGTCATTCGAGATAGTCACCATCTTGAAAATCCTTAAAAATACCTTCGATCGAAGATGTGGTTGAAATTTCTATTTAGCTAACTTATGCCGCCCTTTTGGGCGAGTCGATCTGTCAGCAGTATCGATGCAATTTGCACCGCCGGAGGCTGTAGATCGACTCGAATGGGCGATCGAATTAATCATCCGGGCGATCGGCTTTTTGATAAAAAGCCATAACCTCTGGAATAATTTGATTTAGATTGCCAGCTCCCAAAAACAGAGCCAAATCACCCGGTTGCAGATTTTCGGTTAAAAACTTACTGACTGACTCTAGGGAAGCCCGAAACTCAACCTCTCGGCCTTCTTTAGCAATCAAATCAGCAACCTGCTGCCCGCTAATCTCTCCTAAATTCGGTTCCCCGGCACTATAAATATCGCAAGCCACAACCAAATCAGCATCGCCAAAAGATTGAGCAAATTCTGGCAAAAATGTCAGAGTCCGGCTGTAACGGTGCGGTTGAAAAATAGCAACTACTCTTCGGGATTTGGGATTTTTTTCGCTACCTGCGATGCGTAACCGAGCCGCCGCCAAAGTAACAAGAATTTCGCTTGGGTGGTGGGCGTAGTCGTCCACAAACAGAATGTCATTGTGAAAACCCCGCACCTCAAAACGGCGACGAGCTCCTTCAAAGCCGACAATCGCTTTCGCAATCGCCGAAAACTCTAACCCCAACAATCGACCCACTGCTACCGCAGCTAGTGCGTTGCTGAGATTGTGTTTGCCTAACAACTTCAACTCCATTTCCCCTAGGAAAGCTCCTCGCTCCCAAATGCCAGCCTTGGTGCTTTCGGCTCCATACTTCACGTCCGAAGCTGTGTAGTCAGCACCCTTGTCCGGCTGTAAGCTATAGCTAATATTAGGTTTAAGGCAGTCTTTGACGATTTCGTCGTCAATGCAGCCTATCAAGGTTTGACAATTTTGGGCAAACACCTTAAATGTGTCTATTACCTGGTCGAGGGTATCGTAATGGTCTGGATGATCCAGTTCCACATTCGTCACTATCCCAATTTTGGCTGCGAATTTGACGAGAGAACCGTCGGATTCATCAGCCTCGGCAACTAAGTAAGGGCCTTCCCCCAAACGGGCATTGCCTTCCCAAGCATTTACCTCGCCTCCTACCACGATCGTCGGGTCTAGACCGGCTGCCATCAGCATAAAGCCGATTAAGCTGCTAGTGGTAGTTTTGCCGTGAGTCCCGGCTACGGCGATACTTTGGTAATCTTGAATTAAGGCTGCCAATACGTCCGATCGATGAAAAATCGGACAGCCCAAATCTATAGCCGCTCGATATTCGGCATTTGCCGGGTGAATTGCCGTAGAACATACTACTTGAGGCAATCCCGGAATTGCTTGGACACTGGAACCGTTGCCATTCGATTGGAGAGCTTCGGCTGTCGCGACGGCAGTCGATACCGTCCCTGCTACTGCCGAGGATATAGCCCTTTCCTGCTGCCCGCGATCGGGACTGCTACCGTTGAGAGCCGTTTGAAATACTTCAAAATTGCTGGCGTCTTGACGCCAAAAAATATGAGCTCCAATTTCTTGCAAGCGCTCGGTTATGTGACTCGATTTAATATCGGAGCCGTACACAGGCAACTTGCGTTTAGCTAGAATATAGGCAATGGCTGACATCCCAATCCCACCAATGCCGATGAAATGAAATGGTCTACCGCTGAAATTAACAGAACTCGGCATCTTTGCTCCTCACACACCACACCACGCCAATAACACGCGATATCATATCAAGAATTGTTTTTTCAGGATACAGTTCGCTAGAGATTTTGGACAAAATTCTCGGCGCGTCCCTTGATTTGCGGGACTTGTAGAGATGTTTGTCTTGTATCCTATATGACTTAGTACCGAGTAGTTTTCCGGAACAGTCACAGCTCGAAAATTGCAGGTCAGAGAGAATGGGTTTTGGGGTCTGGGCAAACAGACTAATTTTGGGCCGTTGCATATTTCCTGCATTCTTTTTATTTCGATCCGCCTGCTGTGTTGGGATACGGCAGCAAAACCCCCACAACTTTTTTACCCAGATTGAGGGTAAAACCCATCAGGATTTACAAACACTACCATGTATGGTCAAGCTTCGCTTATTTGATAGTCATCGAAAATTTGGGTACGGCAGGACTTGAAGTAATATTACTCACAGGCAGGACACGCCGAGTCCCGCGCGTCCCTACAATTAATCTGGCGTAGTCCAAGGGCACGTGCATTCTCCTCTATCTCATTCCGGTGTAACCGGAATTGAGATCATTTGTCTACTCGTACGGTGATTTTTTCCTGAAAGTCAGAGATTGATCTCAATTTCGGTTACATGAGCGAGATGATTGTTGACTGTTGACTGTTTGGGCATTTGAACAATACCGATGCAACCGGAAACGATATGACACGATCGCAAATATAGTATGTATTCTCACTTAGTTGTATATATACAATTTGTTATGCAGTTAGTCCAAATAATCGTCGAAAAGCGATCGAGCTTACGGGTAAAAGCGTACAAACATCAAATTTGGGCGATGTCTGTATTAATCTTAATTTTTGGGAAATATGGCGAAAATAGCGATTTTTGGGGGGACTTTTGACCCGGTTCACTGGGGGCACGTGTTGGTGGCCGAGACGGCTGCAAGTCAATTTAGTCTCGATCGAGTGATTTGGATGCCCGATCGCTCTCCTCGTCACAAGTGGCGCCCGGATTTGGCAAGTTTTGAGCAGCGCCGGGAAATGCTCGCTCTGGCGATCGCCGATCGCCCAGACTTCGTACTTTCGCCACCAGAGGCAAATCCCTCCGGCAGTTCTTTGGCGATCGACACCCTGCTATATTTGCAAAAATTGTATTCAGGCGACAATCGGTGGTACTGGATTATTGGTAGCGACGCCCTCCTGACTCTCCCCAAATGGCATCGGTGCCGCGAAATGGGCGGGTTGTGTGACTGGTTGGTGGCCCCGCGTCCGAATCAGAGAGATGGGGAGACAGCAGCCAGCGAGGATCTGGAGGGAGCGCCCGAGTGGGGAGATTTTTCGGGTGGAAAGCCGATCGACTCCGGCGACAAAATGCAGCTTCAGACAAATGCTGTTGGCTTGCGAGTTGCCGCCCAAATGGCTCTGATGGACGTGGAAATTCGCTTCGATGTGCTGTCTATGAGTGCGATCGAGATTTCGTCCAGCCACATCCGTCGCTGCTGTGCCGAAAATCGCGACCTCAGCTACTTAGTCCCGGAAGTTGTCCGAACTTATATTGTGGCCCATCAGCTTTACCAGTAACCAGTAGCGATCGAACCCAATGCCTTCAGCCTTGCGATTTCTGCCTGATAAAAAAGTTTCAGCTTTTTTGAGAAACACAAAAAGTTAGAAAGGATCGACCTTTGCGATATGATCTGGTGTCATAAGTCAATTCTTAAATTTTTTCAAAATTTAAGCCTGAGCTAAGGGCTGCCATCGTTAGGAGGTACTACAGTGATTCGAGTCGCGATCAATGGTTTTGGGCGTATCGGCCGCAGTTTTACGCGCTGCTGGCTGGGTAGAGAAAATAGCCAGCTTGAGCTGGTGGCTATTAATGACACTTCCGATCCGAAAACTAATGCTCACTTGCTGAGATACGATTCCATGATGGGAACGTTGAAGGGTGTGGACATCAGTACGGATGAAAATTCCATTACCCTAAATGGCAAGACAGTTAAATGCGTGAGCGATCGTAATCCGCTCAACCTGCCTTGGAAAGATTGGGGTATTGATCTGATTATTGAAGCGACCGGCGTCTTTGTTGACCAGGCTGGTGCATCGAAGCATATCACGGCCGGCGCTAAAAAAGTGCTGATTACAGCTCCCGGCAAAGGGCCTGAAGTCGGCACTTATGTGATGGGAGTCAACCACCACAACTACAAGCACAGCGACTACACAGTCATCAGTAATGCTAGCTGTACCACTAACTGTCTAGCTCCCGTACTGAAAGTGCTTCACGAAAATTTTGGCATCGTCAAAGGCATGATGACCACTACCCACAGCTATACTGGCGACCAGCGCTTGCTGGATGCGAGCCACCGCGACTTGCGGCGGGCGCGGGCTGCTGCAATGAATATCGTGCCGACTTCTACCGGAGCGGCCCAAGCTGTGGCTTTGGTGATTCCAGAATTGAAGGGTAAGTTAAATGGTATCGCCATGCGCGTGCCGACTCCTAATGTGTCGGTAGTTGATTTTGTGGCTCAGGTAGAGAAAAAAACTTTTGCTGAGCAAGTAAATCAAGTTTTCAAAGCAGCCGCCGAAGGCCCGATGAAGGGGATTTTGGAATACAACGAGTTGCCTTTGGTTTCTTGCGACTATCGCGGAAACGATGCTTCTTCAATCTTGGATTCCAGCTTGACGCTAGTTATGGACGGCGACATGGTGAAGCTGTTGGCTTGGTACGACAACGAGTGGGGCTACAGTCAGCGGGTGGTAGACTTGGCTGAATTAGTCGCCGCACGTTGGGAAGGTTAGATCCCTGACTTCTTTCCGGCAGTCCAGCAGTCCGGCAGGGGTTTCAACCCCTGCCTCAAAGAAGACAGTCCTGATGATATAGAGGAGACGGCAGTGCCGTGTCCCTACAATTAATCTGGCGTAGGGACACGGCACTGCCGTCTCCTAATTTCGGGTAATATTAATTCCGATACTACCGGATTTGATATGAGCCCTGTCAGGAATGGACTCTGCCTACCAGTGACATCTCTTAGTCTGCGGAGGCAGACTTTGTTTGTGTAGTCGCGGTTTCAACCGCCGAATCATCAAAGTAAATAGATTTATATGAAAAAAGCGTTAATTTGTGGTATTTCCGGTCAGGACGGAGCTTATTTAGCTAAACTGTTGCTCGATCGAGGTTATGAAGTTTCCGGCACATCCAGAGACGCCCAAATGTCTGGTTTCGGAAACCTGGCTCGTTTGGGAATTCGAGAGCAAGTAAAACTAGAATCCATGTCTCTCAACGATTTTCGCAGCGTCTTGCAAGTATTGACAAAAATTGCGCCCGACGAAGTGTACAATCTAGCGGGTCAAAGTTCTGTCGGCCTGTCTTTTGAACAACCAGTAGAAACCCTCGAAAGCATTGCCACGGGAACACTGAATCTGTTAGAAGCAATTCGGTTTACAGGCGGAAAAATTAAATTTTACAATGCCAGTTCCAGCGAATGTTTTGGAGATACCGGAGGCACTCCAGCGGATGAAAATACGCCATTTCGTCCCAGAAGCCCTTACGCTGTGGCAAAAGCAACAGCATTTTGGGAAGTAGCAAATTATCGGGAAGCGTACAATTTGTTTGCGTGTTCCGGTATTCTGTTCAATCACGAGTCGCCCCTGCGGCCGGAGAGATTCGTCACCCAAAAGATTGTATCTGTTGTGTGCCGAATTGCTGCGGGGAGTTCGGAAAAACTGCACTTAGGTAATATTTCAGTGCAGCGGGACTGGGGCTGGGCACCGGAATATGTAGAAGCGATGTATTTGATGTTGCAGCAGGATGAACCGGACGATTATGTAATTGCTACGGGTGTAAGTTATCCTTTGGAAGAGTTTGTGCAGACAGCATTTGTTGCTGCGGGTTTGGATTGGCAGGAACATTTGGTGACCGATGCGAGTCTCTACAGACCGACGGAGATTGCTGTTGGGAGGGGAAATCCGGCTAAGGCGAAGCAAAAGTTAGGGTGGGAGGCGAAGTATAAGATGCCGGATGTGGTGCGGATGATGGTGGAGGCGAGGATGGTTTGATGTAAAATTATGAGGTGAAAATATGGAGGCCGAATATACGACAGCTAATGAGTGGTATAAGGCTAATCGCCGTGAGTTGAAAAAATATCGGGGTCAGTGGATCGCTTATACTAATCGAGGTGTTATTAGTGGCGATCGGGATTATCGAAAGATGAAGGACGGGATTCCCGCTGATGTGCCTAAATTGGGTTATGTGATTGGTCGTATATATGAAAGCGAATTTGTTGAAC
>ENA-OFDP01000048-OFDP01000048.1-metagenomes-genome-assembly--contig:-NODE-48-length-57809-cov-5.436022_pt1 | contig 57809 bp, 52 predicted proteins | sample MGYA00153389_OFDP01 | MGnify analysis MGYA00153389
TTTGAGAATTATATTGTGGAATAAGCCTTTAGAGATAGGTTTGTGCAACAAAGCCTTATAACAGTATTAAATTATTTGTCTAGTTGTTTGTACTATCATAGCGTTTACGGAGTTGACTTTATATTTTTCAGTATTTTGAACGAAGTAAATCTATATTAAACAATTCTTTAAAGTATTCGGTTTTTTACCATGAAGATGAAACATCGTGACTGTTTATTCAGATGTATTGCAGAGCAACATAGTGTTGAGCTTGTGCAACGGTTATCATAGAGTCAACAAAGCGTTGGAAGACATTATGAAAATCGTGGCAGATGAAAATCTCGCATTTACCGATTATTTTTTTGCCGAATTTGGTGAAGTTGAGCACAAAGCAGGGCGTACTTTAACGCATGCCGATGTTGTAGATGCCAAAGCACTGTTGGTGCGTTCCGTAACTCAAGTCAATCCAGCATTAATCAATAACACCACACTTCAATATGTGGGTAGTGCAACGATTGGTACAGACCACTTAGATATTAACGCTATTGAAAAGCAGAATATTCAATGGGCGAATGCTGCAGGTTGTAATGCACAGGCGGTGGCTGAATATGTGATTACGGCTTTGCTCCATCTCAAGCCAGCATTGCTGAATGCTGAAGAAAGTTTTACTTTAGCGATCATTGGTCTAGGAAATGTCGGTTCTCGCTTAGCTTATATGGCCAAACTATTGGGCTGGAATGTGATCGGTCATGATCCTTTTGTACAGCAAGATACGATTCAGCAGGTCAATTTAAATACCCTATTAAGCACTGCCGATGCAATTTCATTGCATGTACCTTTAACCAAAACAGGACCACATCCAACCTATCATTTATTCAACGCTGAAGCTTTCGCTGCGATGAAAGCGACAGCAATATTGATTAATTCTGCACGTGGGCCTGTGATTGAAGAGCAAGCTTTATTGGCCGACATCGAAAAAACGCAGCGCAAAGTGGTACTAGATGTCTTTGAGCATGAGCCTGTGATTTCTGAACAAGTGTTGAATGCTGTGAGTCTGGTGACACCACATATCGCAGGTTATAGCTTAGAAGGCAAAGCGCGTGGTACACAAATGATCTATGAGGCTTTCTGTAAAACTTTCCAATTTGAAGCAGATAAAAGCTTCGAGTCGCAGTTGCCTGTATGTGCTCAATATTTTGAAGGGCAAGATTTAAAATTGGCACTTCAACAGCATTTAAGGGAAATCTACCCGATTGCACGAGATGACCAAGCCTTACGTGCTTGCTTAAAAGAGGGAATGATTGACCAAAAAGCCTTTGATCATTTAAGAAAGACCTATCCATTACGCCGTGAATGGGCTGCACATGGAGGGCCGAAGGCATGAGTCAGGACGTGATCCATTATCAGCCAACCTGTGACTTAAAAGCCATGCGAGCGCGTGCGCAAATGTATAGCCAAATTCGTCAGTTTTTTGCTGAACGTGAAGTGCTTGAGGTTGAAACCCCGGTTTTATCTCAAGCTGGTGTGACCGATGTGCATTTGGCTTCGGTTCAAGCGCAGCGCCATGTACAAGGTAAGCAACAAACGCATTATTTGCAGACCTCACCTGAGTTTGCCATGAAGCGCTTATTGGCCAGCGGTAGTGGGCCAATTTATCAAATCTGTAAAGTCTTCCGTGATGATGAACATGGTCGTAAACACAATAGTGAATTTACCATGCTGGAATGGTATAGACCGAATTTCAGCTTGAAGGATTTGATGTTTGAAGTGACAGATTTATTGAATGTCACATTAAAGCAGCGTTTTGGTGAGGTTCGCCCTACCATTTTGAGCTATAAGCATGCGTTTATGGATCGTTTGGATCTGAACCCACTGCAAGCCAGTTTGAAAGAGTTAAAAGACTGCTGTAATCGTGTAGGTTTAAATTTGGACTTGGGCGATGACCGACTGGGCTATATCGATTTACTTTTTTCACATTTTGTAGAGCCAAGTCTAGGTTTTGATACGCCTGTATTTCTGACCGATTTTCCGCCAGAGTTGGCCTCGCTTGCCAAAACTAAAAGGGATGAAGACGGTGAATGGGTTGCAGCACGTTTTGAGCTGTATATTGAAGGTTTGGAACTCGCCAATGCTTATGATGAGTTGATCGACGAGGAGGTGTTGCGTTCGCGTTTTGAAGCCGATAATGCTGAACGTGAAAAATTAGGCTTACATGTGATGCCAATCGATGAGTTTTTATTGGCTGCTTTGCCTCAAATGACGGCATGTGCAGGTATTGCTTTAGGTGTGGATCGTTTGTTAATGATTGCAACAGAACACATGCAGTTGGAAAAGGTGATTACCTTTCCCGCATCCATTTCTTAAGTGAAATTAAATAAAGCGCCGATTGTGGCGCTTTATTTGAGTCGATCAAGTTTTAACTGTACTGAGCCTTTAGCTCTCCAATCGCGTGTATTCGACGTTCTATCAGCATTTCACCGATATCCGGGCCTTTAATATCCGCAGGTAGGTCTTGCGCTTTGATATTTCGCACAACATCCATCACCTTTAAAATATATGCAGATTGTGGGTATTCACGGTCTTCAAGCCCTAAACGACCACGTGAGTCGCATTCACAGGCCTGCACAAAGGCTTCAACCCGTTCTGGGCGGCGTAGTACATCTAAGCGTTGCAGTAAGCGCCATAAAGTACCTGGTTTTAAGGTCAGGGCTTGATGACATTTCAAATGTTCTTTACAGACCGTAATTGCGAGCTGTTTCATCTGCGTTGGGACTTTTAGACGTTCACACACTTCTGTCACAGGTTTGACCCCACGTTCTTCATGCATGATATGACGCGGTAGCTCGTCCACAGGTGTCAAAGCTTTGCCTAAGTCATGCACTAAAACAGCAAAACGAACATCCAGTGCGTAGTTGGCACGACACGCTTGTTGTAATGACATCATGGTATGAATACCGCAGTCAATTTCAGGGTGATATTCAGGGCGCTGTGGAATACCGTAAAGTGCCTCGATTTCTGGAAAAAGTACTTTTAAAGCACCACAGCGACGTAGCACTTCAAAGTATTCATCGGCATGATCTTCCATCAGAGCACGAGAGGTTTCTTTCCAAATGCGTTCAGGAGTTAGTGCCTCCAGTTCACCCGAGTCTGCGAGTTGCTGCATCAGTGCCAACGTTTCTTCGGCCACTGTAAATCCTAGGGTTTTATAACGTGCAGCAAATCGTGCAACACGCAGGACGCGTAATGGGTCTTCTACGAAAGCATCAGAAACATGCCGTAAAACACGGAGCTCTAAATCGCGCTGGCCACCATAGGGGTCATACAGTGTGCCTTCATCATCCATGGCGATGGCATTGATGGTAAGATCACGTCGAATTAAATCTTGTTCTAGGGTAACGGTACTGTCGGTATAAAACTCAAAGCCATGATAACCATGCCCTGATTTCCGTTCAGTGCGGGCCAGCGCATATTCATCTTTGGTTTCAGGATGTAAAAAAACAGGAAAATCTTTACCTACAGGTTGGAAACCTTGGGCAAGCAGTTGTTCAGGCATTGCACCGACAACTACATAATCTTTTTCGTGATAGGGGTGACCCAGAAGCTGATCTCGGACCGCACCGCCTACTAAATAAACTTGCATGAAAAAACCTCTATTCTTACAGCCATCATGCTACAGAATAGAGGTTTTCTCAAGTCACAAGATGCGAGTACAACGACAAACAATTATTCGCCGTTTTTCTCCGCTTCTTGAATTTCAGCTACAGTTAGTGCAGTCATATTCACTAAACGACGTGTTGTTGTTGTCGGTGTCAAAATATGAACTGGCTTTGCTGCACCCAGTAGGATAGGGCCAATGGTGACATTATTACCTGACGTTGATTTCAACAGGTTAAATGAAATGTTGGCTGCATCCAAGTTCGGCATGATCAATAGGTTCGCAGAACCTTTGAAGCGTGAGTTTGAGTATGCAAAGCTACGAATGTTTTCATCCAATGCTGCATCCGCATGCATTTCACCTTCAACTTCAAGTTCTGGCGCGATTTGCGACAAAATCTCAAACACTTTACGCATTTTTTGTGCGCTTGGGTCGGTCTGGTCTGAACCGAAGCTTGAGTGAGATAGTAGCGCAACACGTGGTGTCATACCAAAACGACGCACTTCTTCAGCGGCTAAAATAGTCATTTCAGCCAGTTGTTCAGCCGTTGGATTACGGTTGATGTAAGTGTCAGCAATGAACAGGTTGCGGTCTTCAAGCATTAAAGCATTCAATGTAAAGAAAGAGTTGTGACCTTCTTTTTTACCAATGATGTTTTTAACGAAGTCTAAGTGGATATCGTAGCTTGAATACGTACCACATAGCATCCCGTCTGCTTTACCATGTTTCACTAACATCGACGCGATCAAGGTCGAACGACGACGTGCTTCACGTTGCGCATATTCAGGTGTTACACCTTTACGTTGCATGAGTGTGTAGTAGTCATCTGCAAACAGTTCGTAGTCAGGATTTTTTTCTTGATCGACAATCGTGATATTCACACCATGTTCAAGACGTAAGCCTAACTTTTTAATGTTCGCTTCAATAACCGCAGTTCGACCGACTAAAATTGGTTTTGCAAGATCTTCATCGACCGCAATTTGTACTGCACGAAGTACGCGTAGGTCTTCACCTTCAGCATAGGCAATACGTTTTGGGTCGGATTTTGCTTGAGCAAAAATAGGCTTCATCATAAATGCAGAGTTGTAGACAAACTCAGACAGACGCTGACGATAAGCAGAGAAGTCTTGAATTGGTCGATCAGCTACACCAGAGTCCATTGCTGCTTGTGCGACAGCAGGTGCAATTTCTAAAATCAGACGTTGATCGAGTGGACGTGGAATAAGGTAGTCACGACCAAAAGATGCTGATTTTTCACCATAAGATGCTGCATCTGCTTCAATGTGTGCCATACGCGCAATTGCATAGACACATGCGATTTTCATCTCCTCATTGATCGTTGTTGCGCCTACATCAAGAGCACCACGGAAAATGTAAGGGAAGCAAAGTGCGTTGTTCACTTGGTTTGGATAGTCTGAACGACCTGTCGCCATGATCACGTCATCACGAACTTCATGTGCATGTTCAGGAAGAATTTCAGGATCTGGGTTTGCAAGTGCAAAGATAATCGGATCTTTCGCCATGACCTTAACCATTTCTTTGGTTAAGATACCCGCAGCAGATAAACCAAGGAACATGTCTGCGCCTGCAATCACGTCAGCCAGTTGAGTGCCTTCGATATCTTGTACATAACGTTTTTTAGACTCATCTAAGCCTTCACGTTTCGTGGTGAGCAGACCGCGAGAGTCAGCCACAACGATATTTTCTTTCTTCGCACCAATTGCACAAAGAAGATCTAAACAAGATAATGCTGCAGCACCTGCGCCTGAAGCAACAATCTTGATTTCCTCAATTTTTTTGCCATTTAACTGCAAAGCGTTTAGCAAAGCAGAACCGACAATAATAGAAGTACCATGTTGGTCGTCGTGGAACACAGGAATGTTCATGCGTTCACGTAGTTTTTGCTCGATATAGAAACACTCTGGTGCCTTGATGTCTTCAAGGTTGATACCACCAAAAGTCGGTTCTAATGCAGCAACAATGTCCACGATTTTGTCAGGATCATTTTCTGCAATTTCGATGTCAAAAACGTCAACACCAGCGAATTTTTTAAACAGTACGCCTTTACCTTCCATAACAGGTTTAGACGCTAAAGGACCAATGTTACCAAGGCCAAGTACGGCTGTACCGTTACTGACCACAGCAACTAAGTTACCACGCGCTGTGTAAAGCGCCGCAGTAGACGGGTCGCGTTCAATCTCTAAACATGGTGCAGCAACACCTGGTGAATAAGCTAAAGCTAAGTCACGTTGGTTGACCAGCTGCTTGCTTGGTGTAACGCTGATTTTCCCTGGAGTTGGAAATTCGTGATAATACAAAGCTTGCTGTTTTAATGATTGATCGTCCATCTGAATCTCTTTGTAGCGTGGGTTAGCCAGCGGAGCTGGTGGTTTTTTAGTAGACAAGACCGAATATACCATTAGTTGCTGGTATATCCCAGTGATAGCTGGTGCTTTTTAAGGCAAACTTAGAGCTAAAACAGTCTGATTTATATTAAGTATGTATAAGAGGGCGTATCTAGATGATCTCTTAAGTATTGGGTAGCATCGAGCTGTGGAAGAGGTTTTGAAAATAAATAACCTTGCGCGATATCACATTCTAAGTTTTGCAGGTAACTCAGTTGTTGTTCGGTCTCAATTCCTTCCGCCACCACGGTCATACCCATGGCTTTCCCCATGGCAATCATGGCACTCACAATAGCTTCTTGTTTGCAGTGCCCAATTTTTGAAATGAAGCTTCGATCAATTTTTAAAGTATCGATTGGGAAGTCAGTGAGGTAAGACAGCGAGGAATAACCTGTGCCAAAGTCGTCTAAAGAAATATGAATGCCACGTGATTTGATGGTTTCAAGGAGATTTTTTACCGTTTCCGAGTTTTCAACCAAAGTGGATTCTGTAATTTCTAATTCGAGGCTGCTGCCACTAATTTTGTATCGATCAAGGGCTTCATCTAGGTCCTTTAAAAGCTGTCCGCGTTGTAGTTGTTGGGCAACCACATTGACCGAGACACAGATATTATCAAAACCTAATTTATTCCATTCTTTGATTTGCTTAGCGGTTTGTAAAATTACAATGCGGCCAATATCTGAAATCAAGCTGGTTTTTTCTGCCATCGGAATGAAGAGACCCGGCGGCACGATGCCTTTGGTTGGGTGATTCCAGCGTACCAACGCCTCAAAACCATAAATTTTCTGATCGTGAAAGTTGATTTTGGGTTGGTAATAAACCACCAACTCATTGTTTTGTATCGCTAGTCTTAAATCACGCTCTAAATAAATTACTTCTTCTAATGCAACGGTATTACTCAAGCTGTAGAACTTGGTCGCATTTCCACCTAAACGTTTTGCTTCACTGAGTGCTTGTTCTGCACAGTTGTTTAAGTAGTCCAGTTGACGACCATGTTCAGGGTACTGCGAAATCCCCATTGAAAGCGTAATAATATGTTCTTGACCAAAAATATCAAAAGGCAGACTAAAGGCTTTGTTAATGCGATCAATGTGTTCCTGAACGGAGGGGCGAATATGAGAGACCTCATATACAATTGCAAAATCGTCACCATTTAAGTGAGCCACCATCAAGGCTTCAGCATTGGTTAAACGAAGGCGCTGGGCAACTTGGCGCAGCAGTTCATCTCCGCCATTATTGCTTAAGAATTCATTCAATGGGCGGAAACGGTCAATATTGAGTCGAATAATCGCCAGTTGTTTAATGCTGTCTTGTTGAGAAACCAAGTACTGATGAAGCTGATAGTTATAGTAAAAACGGTTGGGTAAATCGGTCAGCGTATCGTAGTTTTCTAAATAGGAAAGACGCTGTTCTTGCAATTTACGTTCGGTTAAATCGGACACGATACCAATATAATGCGTGACACGATCTTGCTCATCGGTAATGGCATTCAGATGCATCCAAATACACAGCTCTTTGCCTGACAGGAACTTTTCATTAAGTTCACCGTCGTATTCGCCTTTTTTTAGAAGCTGTCCAATGATTTGGTTATGTGTGCTGCGTTGATGCGACTTATAGTTCGCAACAATATCAAACAGATGCTTGCCATTAATTTGTACAGCCTCAAAACCAGCCAAACGCTCAAAGAACGGATTTACGTCGATATAACGCAGGTCTTCATCTAAGATGAAAATCCCTTGTTCAGCTTGTCCAAATACGCTCGCTGCTAGTCGAAGACGTTCTTGGTTACTTTTTTCATGCTGAATATCGCGTCGAATACCAACCATTTGTAACGGTTTATGACTGATCGGATCGCGAGCAATGACACGCCCAGTGTCATGTACCCAGTACCATTTCCCGTTGTTATGTTGCACACGATAAGTGGCTTCATAACGATCTGAATGACCCCGCAAATGACTTTTCATTGCAGATTTAAACGGGGCAATATCATTTGGATGAATCAGATACTGAAGCTGAAGTTGATGCTCTGTGGAATTTTTAAGTACTTTTTCTTGTTTGTGATTGGTCAGAGAAATGAGCCGATCTTTAATATTCCAATCCCAAGGACGAATACCTGAAATTTCATGGGCAAGCGATAGGTTTTCTTGCTTATTTTTTAAGTCTTTATTGATTTGATTTACGTCAAAGGTTCGTTCACGTACTTTTTGCTCAAGTAATTGATTATTCAGTTGTAACTGTTGTTCAATTTCTTTGGATTTATTCATTTCGTTTTGTAGCTGTTTGCATAAATCATCGGTCCAAGAGACTTGTTTTTCAGCTTCTTTTTTCAGCTCTCGATTTTTAATTGAGAGACGAGATAAGTGCTGATTAATACGGTTGGTGGCATTGGCACAGAGCAAAATCACAATCAGAATAAAGTTCACAGCAAGGTGAAAAAGAGTGTGATTGGCATCGAAGTTGATAAATTGCGAGAGGACATAAGGGGTGATAGATGGAATAAAAACCAAACAAAAATAACTGATGCGCTGCGTTAAATAGGTGAGGCAAACGGTCTGTGTGACAATCACTAAGAGTGCGGATAAAAGTAGGGCATTTGTATAGTTAAAATTGCCAGATAAGCTTGGTAAGTAGTAGTAAATACAGACGACGCCCGCTGCAACCAAAAGACCAATACTTAAACAAATGCCTTGAATCCAGCGGTGCGCATATTTGGCAGAGTGATTTTTCGGGTTGAAATACACGGTGTTCACGAGCCAAAAAATGCTGAGAATAAACTCAGAAACAAAAAACCACAGGTTAAAATAAAAAGAATCTTGAGAAAAATTATAGTGATATGCACAGAAAATATAAAAATTTAGAATCAGTAAACTACTGATGAGGAAACGAAGATGGCTAATGGAATGCGATATTTGCGCAGTCTGCAAGTGCCGATCAAGATTTTCTGTAGAAATATCTGGCATGAATCGCGAAACCTTATTTTTTTATGACCCAATGGCGTTGTGTTGTGTCTTTTTTCAAATTTAAATACATTGTGTAAAACACAATCAATTTATATTTTGATATAAGTCAAGGGTAATATTGTTGTACATCATAATCAATATATTAACAGAACAAAAGGGTGACTCTGCTGTTTATGTGATTTAAATCACTAAATTGTAGTTGAGGATTGACAAAGCGACGACTGGTGCTGTCTCTGTACGTAATACACGCTCACCAATACACCAGCTGATAAAACCGTGCTCATTGGCTGTTGTAATTTCAGCCTCACTTAAACCACCTTCAGGCCCAATGAGGAGTGCAATGTTTGGTGTTGCATTCGCCAATACATCGAGTTTTTCTTTATTCGGGGCAAGTACAAGTCGCGTCGCAGGTAATTCAGATGCGAGCCATTTGTCTAAGCTGACTGGAGCATGGATAGTGGGAACAATGTTCATGCCACATTGTTCGCATGCTGCGATAGCAATGCCTTGCCAATGATCAATCTTCTTTTGGTCGCGGTCATATTTCAAACGCATTTCACAACGTTCAGACGTTAATAGTTGAATTTCGGAAACGCCTAATTCAACTGCCTTTTGAATGACATAGTCCATACGATCACCTTTACTCATGACTTGACCGAGTAAAGTTTTAAACGCAGGTGTACGATTGGTTGGGTTAAAAGCAGTGACCTGAACTGATGCTGACTTTTTAGCAACGTCACTTAAGGTCACTTCATATTCGCCGCCTTGTCCATTAAACAAGGTAGCCGTTTCACCGACTTGAGCACGCAAAACTTTGACCCAGTGGTGAAACACAGTTTCAGTCAGTTCGACAGTGTGATCAACATTGAGTTCTGCTTCCATAAAAAAACGAGGCATTCGGTTTTACTCTCAAATAGGGTGAATCTAGTTTAAATACTTATGCTAAACCGAGGTCTAGTACAAGCTGACGGGTAGGGTCAGTGGTGTTCATGGTGTAGAAGTGCAAACTCGGTGCGCCCCCTGCAATCAGGCGTTCGCAAAGTTTCACAATCACTTCATGACCAAATGCTTTGATGCTGGCAGTGTCATCACCATAGGTTGCCAGTTGTTTACGAATCCAACGTGGAATCTCAGCGCCTGTCCCATCTGCAAAGCGAATCAAGTTGCTGGCATTGGTAATTGGCATGATGCCTGGTGCTACAGGAATGTTCACACCTTCTTTTTGAATGCGATCTACAAAGTAGAAGTAGGCATCTGGATTAAAGAAGAACTGCGTTAAACCTGCATTGGCACCTGCATTTGCTTTGTCGCAGAAACGCTGAATGTCTAAATCAAAGCTTTCAGCTTGTGGATGCATTTCTGGATAAGCGGCAACTTCAATTTTGAAATGATCGCCCGAATGTTCACGGATAAAACGTACCAAGTCTGTTGCATAAGGTAATTCGCCTAGGCCAACTTGACCTGAAGGTAAGTCACCACGCAGCGCCACAATACGGTCAATGCCTTGATCTTTATAAATGTCGAGTAACTCTGCAATACGTGCTTTGTCATCGCCAATACACGACAGGTGAGGGGCAACAGGTGTGCCTTTACCATTAAATTCTGCAATCGCTGCTAAGGTACGTTCACGGGTTGAACCACCTGCACCATAGGTAATTGAGAAAAATTCTGGGTTTAGCAGCTGTAATTCTTGGTGTACGACTTTCAGTTTTTCTGCGCCCGCATCCGTTTTGGTCGGGAAAAACTCAAAAGAAATAGGAATGTGTTTCGACATGTTCAAATCCTTTTTATAAATGCTTTTTATTTAGACCTCTTCCTAGCCCCTCACTTGCGCGTAGCTTTAAAGCAGTGCTTCAAACCCGCTTTACAGGAGAGGGGACTTTCACTATAAATTGCATTAATAATAAAAAGTCCCTTCTCCCACTAGGAGAAGGCTAGGATGAGGCGGAAATATAAAACTTAGTACTTATAAGCGTCCGATTTGAATGGACCTTCAACCGCTACACCTAAGTAGTCAGCTTGTTCTTGAGTTAAGGTTGTCAACACACCACCAAAACCAGCAACCATTGCTGCGGCAACTTCTTCATCTAATTTCTTAGGAAGCAGTTCTACACGGATTGCCGCTTGCTTTTGATCTTCTGCAAGATCAGCAAATTTTTCAGCGAACAAGTGCATTTGACCTAGTACTTGGTTGGCAAAAGAACCATCCATAATACGTGATGGGTGACCCGTTGCATTACCTAGGTTAACTAAACGACCTTCAGAAAGCAGGATCAAGTAATTGTTTTCATCTTCTGAACGATACACTTGGTGAACTTGTGGCTTCACTTCAACCCACTTGTAACCACGTAAGTAGTTGGTGTCGATTTCAGTGTCGAAGTGACCGATGTTACATACCACTGCACCTGCTTTTAATGAATCAAGCATTGCAGCGTCACATACGTGGTAGTTACCTGTAGTCGTTACGATTAGGTCAGTATTTTGAAGAAGGTCAACATTGATATCTTCTTTCTTGCCTGTTTGTACGCCATTTTTGTATGGAGATACAACTTCATAACCGTCCATGCATGCTTGCATAGCACAGATAGGGTCAACTTCAGTCACACGTACAATCATACCTTCTTGACGAAGTGATTGAGCAGAACCTTTACCTACGTCACCGTAACCAATTACAAGCGCACGACGACCAGATAAAAGCATATCTGTACCGCGTTTGATTGCATCATTCAGTGAGTGGCGGCAACCATATTTGTTGTCATTTTTAGACTTAGTTACTGAATCGTTGACGTTGATTGCAGGAACTTTCAAAGTACCGTCACGAAGCATTTCATACAAACGTTGTACACCTGTCGTCGTTTCTTCAGTTACGCCATGAATTTTTGAAATCACTTCAGGGTATTTTTCATGAACAAGGAGGGTTAAATCACCGCCATCATCCAAAATCATGTTGGCATCCCAAGGTGTGCCATTTACATTGATTTGTTGTTCAAGACACCATATGTATTCTTCTTCAGTTTCGCCTTTCCAAGCAAATACAGGAACACCTGAAGCAGCAATTGCAGCAGCAGCGTGGTCTTGAGTAGAGAAGATGTTACAAGAAGTCCAACGAACTTCTGCGCCTAATTCAACTAGGGTTTCAATAAGAACCGCAGTTTGAATGGTCATGTGGATACAACCAAGGATTTTTGCACCAGCAAGTGGTTTTGCAGCAGCATAGCGCTTACGTAGACCCATAAGTGCTGGCATTTCTGCTTCAGCAAGTTTGATTTCTTTACGGCCGTAATCAGCTAGAGTGATGTCAGCAACTTTGTAATCTGTAAATGAAGCAGTAACCGCGTTCATCACGATCTCCTAATATAAAAAATTGATCATTCAGTTCGCGGATGCCGTTGTTGATTCAAAAGGGATTTGAACCGGATCGTCGAGCCTAGCGATTTCACATTTATGTACCTGTGAAAAAGTCGCAGCATCCCTCGACTAGCGAAGTATTGTACTTGGAAATTGATTCAGTTCCAACGATGTTTTGTTTATTATCAACACAATCATCTTTTTTGAATTGTGTTATGGCTTTGAATATCCCTGAATCCTTAATGAACCTTGAAGCTAATGGCGGTATTTATGCGGTATGGATGCTACTCCAGCATTTATATATCGATGCGGATATTGAACAGTTGATAGAGGTCTGTGGTTATGATGCAGAAAACGGAACGACAACCATTGGCTTGGCAGTCGGATTAAAGAAATTTGGCTTTGATGTTCAATTTTATACTGATGAAGACTCAGAGCTTCAAGCACAAGAAAAATTGAGTTATGCAGAAGCTGAGCAACTAAAGCTGCCAGTTTTAGCGGCCATCAATTACCAACAAATTCAACAGGCATTTGAGCAAAATAAATTTATCATTGTCTATTACGATACTTTAGAAGGCATCGGAAACCATTCACTGGTTTATTCTATAGATGAGCAGGAAATCTGTTTCTTTGACAGTTTTGATGCGATGCCTGCATCTGTATTTGAACAGCAACGTCAAGTCGAGGGCATCTGCCGACAAGTGATTGTGCTTGATCATTCAAACGCTCGCATGGAAACAGCACAATAAACATGAAAAGAAGACGTTAAATGAAAAAATCCTTGGACTATGCGTGTTCATCTCTATGCAAATCAGTGCGAATGACAGTACGGGTTTTGTGGCAACGGGCGGTGTGCAATATCTGAAAAATCCAAAAATCAGTATGCAAAGTGAAGATTTGTTTATCAGTAAAAACATCATTCGGGTGAATTACCAATTTAAAAATCTTACAACTCAAGATATTACGGAAACTGTTTTATTTCCTTTGCCGCGTGTGGGCAGTTCGCGTGAAAGTGATTTTGCGCATACCGAAAAATTGATTCAAAGCTTTAAAGTACAAGCCAATGCACAAAAGATTCAGCCAGAAACGCATGTGCGTGCATTTTTACCCGCTTTAACGGCAGGTGGTGACTTCAATTCCAATGGTGACGTCGTCGATGTGACTGCGGGTTTGAAAAAATGTGGTTTTTCAGATCGAGATTTGATGTATCCGTGGTTATTGCAACAAGACTCTACGCTTAATCAGCGTTTGTATCGTTGTCAGGACAAAACAGTGCAGCAGCTTTTAAAGCCCTATCAGGCGGATGATGAAATTTATTGGGAATCGCAAATCATTTATAGTTGGCAGCAGAAGTTTAAGGCCAATGCGTTGACCCATGTACAACATGAATACATGCCATTGGTCGGTGGTTCGGTCTCTTTATATCCTGAAGAAGATGAGAAGATCTATTGTATGGATCAAAACTTCAAAGCGGGTTTGAAAAAGGCCAAGTCGCAATATCCACCTTATCAAGCCTTGGGCTATATCTTAAAAACGGGTGCAAATTGGGCGAAACCTATTCAAAGTTTTAAACTGACCATTGAGCGTGACCCGAATGAGTTGGTTTCATTTTGTTGGAAGGGTCAGGTGAAAAAGATCAGTTCGACACAATTTCAAATGACAGAAAAGAATTTTGTGGCGAAGCAGGATTTAGAGATTATTTTTGTGCGTAAGTTTTAAGTCCAATTTTTTGGGCGTTCTTTTGTTTCGGCAAAAGAACCAAAAACATTTGTCTTCCGAAAAATCTGTTTACTTTCTGAATGCAGAGCGCCTTTTGTTGCAAAAAACAATTCATTTTAAAGGCGACTACTTCGTCTTACGCTGCAAATAAAAGCATTGCTTTTAATCTTGCTGAGGTTGCGGATGACCTTATGGCGTATCGAATGAAATTTAAAAAATGCCAGTCAGTTTATTCACTAACTGGCATGACATCAAAGGATGGGCTTTTACTTATTCTTGCTCTGCGGCATCTGCCTTGTCGTGCCAGTATTTGGCTTTTGCTTCATCTGTATCGACACCTAGCGCATTTTCATAAATGAATGCCAAATCACGCATGGCTTGAGCCTCACCCAGTTCCGCTGCTTGTTGTACCAGTTCAATTGACTTAGCGACATCTTTTTCAACCATATCACCACGACGGTAAAAACCAGCCAACTCTAATATTGCAGTAGGGTGTTTCAGTTCAGCGGCTTGTTTTAACCAGTGATGTGCATGTCCAAAGTAGGTTTCAGCTTCGCTTGGATCTTCTTCTCGAAGTTCTTTGGCATAAAAAGCATAACCTTCACCCAGCCAATACATGGCTTCTACATGACCCAATGCTGCTGCTTTGAGCGCCCATTCTTCTGCAAGCGTAATGTCATCTTCATTTTCACTTTGCATATATAGTTCAGCGAGTTCAAATTGAGCGTCACTATTGCCTGTTGTTGCAAGGTTGACCAATTCAGCAGGAATTTTAGGAGATTTAGGCATACAAATAACCAAAGATTTAAACTGTGAATAGCCTAATGCTTTCAAGTGAAAAAGCCAATCCGAAGATTGGCTTTTAGGTTCAGATCAGGTGCAAAGTTAGGCTGAATATAAATAAGATTAAAATTGAAACAGCAATATTCTTAATTTTTTGCTCAAAATAACTCAAGCAAACTCCAATAAACAACGCGGCGAAAGTAATCACGCCCACCCAATAACTGATTTCAGTGCTCCAATGTCCTTGCGTTAAGCAAATGAGCAAAGAAACAATTAACAGTAACCAACCCACAGTGGTTGCTAAGCGTGTTTGCTGAAGTGTCAGTTCTTTAGCAAAGATTTGCTTTTGGTGCTTAGACATACTGCTGGCAAGTGAAAAAAAACCTAAGGTCGCTAAAGTCCAAATGATCAGAAACCAAATCATGCTTCGGCCTCCTGAACAGGTACTTTCACTTTTTTATTCGGCAAACCTTGATGTTTTTTAACTTTGTCATAAGCGAAATAGAAAATCACTGCCACTACCCACATGGCTAAATCAACCGATGCAATCATCCATTGGCCCTGCGCGATGCTGTTCCACAAAGCTTGACCGCCTGTCATCAAGTTGACCACTGGCAGCAGGGCGAAAGCGAGTGTTGCTAATAAAAGTAAGTCTAACCATGCTTGGCGGTGGGTACGGAAAATGGCATATATCAGCGTGAGTAACCATACTGTAAAGAAGCTACGAATTTCCCAGTTTAGGCGCATTTCTACATCTGCTGGAATGAAACGGTTGGCATAAAAATATGCCGCGCAGGCCAAAGGCAAACCAATAATGGCCGCAATATTCAGGACTTCAACCAGTCGGAAACAAAACGATTTATAGCCTTGTTTCTGCTGTTGGGGTGCACGTTTTACACACCAAAGGATCAGACCCGTAGCCACCATGAGCGTGCCTAAAATACCTGAGCAGAATAATAACCAACGCAGCGCTAAGTCGAGGCCACGCGCTTCGTGTAAGACGGTGACCACGTTATAGATGCCACTTGGAATCGATGGATTTTTGATTCGTATATTTTTATCCGTTTCGTCTTGACCTGTGACCCCATTATAGTTGAGGGTTGCATACACATTGCGATGCGCGACGCTTTCAGCACGCAAGGCACGCAACTCAATTTTGGCTTGGTCTGTATTGGGTGAAATAATGTTAATTGAAGCAATTGGGTTGTCTTTCCACTGTTGTTGTACTGCTACCATAATTGGGGCTAAGTCTGTCAGTGGGGCAGGGCGGAGTTCGGGTTGTGGTGGGCGTTCCTTACCACGACCTTGAGCATGTTCACCGCGTTGCTGTCCACGTTCTCCACGAGCCGCTCTTTCGCCTTCGCGTGGCACATCTTCAGCCTTTTGGGGCTGCTCAATCATGCTGGCCTGTTGGTCACGTAAAAACTGTTGTCGATTTTCATACGCTTGGTTAATTCCCCAAGGCATGAACATAAACATGAGCAGTAGTAGTCCACTAAAGGTAATCATTAGATGAAAAGGCAGCGCAAAAACAGCGGTTGCGTTGTGTGCATCCAGCCATGAACGCTGACCTTTGCCAGAGCGAAAGGTAAAGAAATCTTTAAAGATTTTTTTATGGGTAATGATGCCGCTAACAATTGCGACCAACATGAACATGGTGGCAATCCCGACCAACCAACGCGTCCACAGGCGGGGTAAACCGTACAATTCAAAATGGAAACGATATAGGAATCCACCACCACGCGTATCCCGTGGTTCAATCACTTCACCAGTCGCACTGTCTAAGGTGATGCGTGTTCCACCACGACGTGCTTTCGGGTCTTCACCAACGGCACGAATAGTCACTTCAGTTGTGGTTTGGCGTGAGTTGGGCAGTTGAATGTTCCAACTGCCAGCATCTGGGTGGTTTTTCTGTAAATAGTTGAGCGCGACCTGCATTTGTTTTACTTGAGACTGCGCAGGGATAGATTGATGTGTTTCTGGTTTCATCCAAGTAGAAATTTCATTTTGAAAAAAACTCAGGGTTCCAGTCACAAAAATTGCATACAGCAGCCACCCTAAAATGAGACTGGCCCATGTATGCAACCATGACATGGATTGGCGCGGTCCTTCCGCTTTTTGATCAACACGCATTGAAAAACTATCCTAAAAATTTGAGTAGGGCATACAGTGCAATACATGGCACAGCAATGCCGAGCGTTGCTTTTAAGGTTTTTTGAACCATAAAGACCCAAATAAAGGCAGCACAGTTAAGACAAAATGCAATGAGGGTGGCGCTCATGGCTGCATTCACAGGATTTGCAATAAAGACTTTAGCAATGGTTAACGCAGAGAGCGCAGCAAGGAGATAACCTCCAAGCAAGGCAAGTGCAAATCGATACAACACCATCAGACGGTAGCTAACGGGTGTGTCGACTTTCTTCTTTTTGGCAGGCTTCGGACGGACTTTTTCCGAATGAACCAAGGCATCAATTTGAGTGGTGCTATTCATGGAAGAGAGTTGGTGTATTGGTAAACAATATTGCAAATGATAACAATTATTATTTAAATAGAACAGATGGTAACTTTATTTATTTCTTCTGTAACGGTAAGTGAGTTTGGTTAATAGAAAAATTTAGATTGTAGCGGATGAGTTTTTAAATCGATTTGATTCTTATCTTTATTTATTTTTAAGAATAACTACACAGTGTTACCAAATCACATTATATGTTGTTTTGTTCTGCGTTAGTTTCATAGTTAAAACTGGTGCTAACTTGGAGGAAAAGATGGCTGCTTTTATTAATGCCGAACAGGCAAAAATTATGTCCAACCAAGCGTATTTGGATATTGAGATCTACAAATTACGTTTAGCATCGCTAATCGAGGAGAGTGCGAAACAGGGAAATACTGCAGTATTTACCGTATTGCCAAAACATTTACCCTTAGATGATATTCGTCATTTTTCAGCAGAACTTACCCAACTGGGATATCAAGTGCGTTTAGAAGTGGAAGAGTTCTACTATCGTTTAAACGTGTATTGGATTTAAAACTTCGCTTTGATGTCTTGGGTTATATTGTGTGGATAAAATAAAAGCCCGTAAACGGACTTTTATCTTCTATGGAGTTTCGAAAACCGATGAGAGGGTTATGGTTGAATATCGGAAGCTTTGGTATGGTAGGGATTCTTTAAATCTAGTGTCTGTTCAAGCTCATGATCGAAAATGTCGGTGAGCATACTATCGAAACGTTGAGCATTGTAATGAATCAACTGATCCGCTTCCTCAGGGTTGATGAATCCTGTTTCAAGTGCATGTTGAATATGCGATTCAAAATCTAAGCCTTCAAATTGTCCTTTGGACTCTGCTTTTTTAAACTTCGTCCACAGTGGATCAATGTTTAATGCTGCTTGGAAGGCATTTTCCATACGCCCAAAAACGTCATTGGGATCGGTATTGTAAAAAACATGCTGCTTCAGTTGTTCACGGAAAGGATTATTTTCCATGATCGAAAGTCCTAATTGCGTTTTTAGCTGATCACTTGGTTGCTGGGCAACACGACCAAAAGGGAAACAGATGAACTTGACTAAGCAAGCAGCGGCTCGCATAGGAAAGTTTGCGAATAGTCCATCAAATGCATCCTGAATTTGGACAAATGCTTTTTCTAAAGCCAGTTGTGCATGCTGTTGTTCCACCTCACTACGTTGTCCTTTTTCATAAAACTTCAAAATAGCGGTCGCGATAAATAGATGGGCATGAATGTCAGCCAAACGTCCTGAAAGCATTTCTTTGCGTTTAATATCGCCTGCAAGTAAGCCTAAACACAGGTCTGCGGTTAAGGCGAAGTTTGCACTGTAACGGTTAATGGTTTTGTAAAAAGGACGTGAGAAAGTATTTGTCTGTGCGGAAGCATCTGAAGGACCACCGAATATGCCATAACTGAATGAACGGGCTGTTCGGTTAAAGGTATAAGCCAAATGTTTAAAAAGTAGCGTGTCGAAAGGCGCTAAAGCGGCCTTTGTATCTTCTGCTTGAAGGAGTTGTAGTTCTTCATATAAATAAGGATGACAGCGCATTGAGCCTTGACCAAAGATCATTAAAGAACGGCTTAAAATATTGGCCCCTTCAACGGTAATCGAAATAGGGATGGCTTGATAATTCAGTGCTAAAAAATTGCGCGGACCCATTTGTACCGCCCGTCCACCAACGACATCCATCCCATGATTGACAATTTTACGCATGGTTTCGGTGGCATAGTATTTGGCCATAGCTGTCATCACAGCAGGTTTTCCACCTTCATTTAAACCACAAGTCACCATATAGCGAAAAGCTTCTAACATATACGCACCGCTGGCAATATCACTGGTGGCCTCTTGCACGCCTTCAAAATGTCCTACAGAAATTTTAAATTGTTGGCGGACTTTGGCAAAAGCACCGACACTTAAATAGGCCATTTCAGCTGAACCAGTGGAGAGCGCTGGCAGTGAAATCCCACGACCTACGGCTAAGCATTCCATCAGCATGCGCCAACCTTTACCTGCATTTTCTACCCCACCAATAATCCAATCGAGTGGGATAAAAACATCTTGTCCATCGACCGTGCCATTCATAAAGGGTGAACCAGGATTATGTCGTGCACCGACTTGGACGCCGTCATGACTGGCAGGTAATAAGGCACAGGTAATGCCATATTCAGTTTTGCTTGCATCGCCTAATAGTCCATCAGGATCATAGAGTTTAAAAGCGAGACCAATCACAGTCGCAATAGGCGCCAGTGTAATCCAGCGTTTTGAAAAATTCATACGTAAACCGAGTACTTCTTGGCCGTCAAACTGTCCATAACAGACCACGCCTGTGTCCGGTATCGCACCCGCGTCTGAACCTGCCTCAGGACTGGTTAAACCAAAGCAGGGAATTTCTTCACCTTTGGCGAGTCCGGGTAAGTAGCGTTGTTTTTGTTCCTCAGTTCCATAATGTAAAAGCAATTCACCTGGGCCTAGAGAGTTGGGCACCATACAACTGACGGCAGTGGTCAGTGAACGTGAAGAAATTTTGCTCATGATGCGGCTTTGTGCAAAGGAGCTAAAGGCACGACCGCCGTATTCTTTGGGAATAATTAAACCTAAAAAGCCTTGTTCTTTGATGTATTGCCATGCTTCAACAGGAAGATCTTTTAAGTGATGATGAATTTCCCATTCATTGAGTAAACCACAAAGGTGTTCAACTTCATGATCTAAGAAGGATTGCTCTTCAGCAGACAGAGTTGGGTAGACATAACCATCAAATTTTTTCCAGTCAGGCGCGCCCATAAATAATTCTTTTTCCCACCAACTGGTGCCTGCATCCAATGCTTCACGTTCGGTACTGCTCATACTCGGCATTGCTTTGGCTAAAGCTTTATAGGCAGGTTGAGTGATTAAAGACTTTCGTAATGGATCAATAACCACAATCAGGCTGAGAATAATTAAGGGCAGACCTAGAAGTAATGACCACGGACTGATAAAAATAGCAGCGAAGAGGGATGCAAAAATAATGATTGCAGTTGCCATTAAGCGACTGAGTTCAAAATAAAAAATAGCCCAGAGGATACAGATTAAAAACAGAATGGCGAAAATGAAACCCATTGAAACCTCCCGTTGTTTACACCGTGAGGTCAGTCATACGTTTTATAGAATTCCACGGAAAATAAGGCAAAAACGTAGACTAAAAAGGTGTAATAAAATGAATTTGATGTGATGTGTAGCATCACGATTATTTTAGACTTTGAATTAGATTAGGATGTTTATTGAACAATGACTGTGTTAGAAATGTATGAATACGTAATTGAAAAATATAAAGAACGAAGATCGTAATAAAAAAAGCCCTCATATGAGGGCTTTTAATTTTTGCGTTTTAACTGTTTAACGCCACAGTAAATTAAGCTTCAATCGTTTGAACAGCAATCTTTTTCGCAGGATCTGCTTTGCGACGTACTGCTGGTACAGGTTCACCATAGTATTGGCGGTCAGCGAAGTAGCTTGACCGAACCATCGGTGCTGCCCAAATATTTCTAAAACCCAACTTTTGACCGTGCGCAGTGTAGCGTTCAAATTCTTCTGGTGTAACGAAGCGGTCAATCGGCGCATGCTCTTTTGAAGGCTGTAAATACTGACCAATTGTTACATAGTCAACGCCGTGTGCATGCAAATCATCTAAAAGTGAAATGACTTCTTCTTCAGTTTCACCAATACCGACCATCAAACCACATTTGGTTGGAACGTCAGGGCAATATTCTTTAAACATTTTTAACAGATTTAAAGAGTGTTGGTAGTCTGAACCTGGACGCATCGCTTTGTATAAACGCGGTACCGTTTCAATGTTGTGGTTAAACACATCAGGTGGACACTCGGTCATAATGCGAAGCGCAATGTCCATACGACCACGGAAGTCAGGTACCAAAATCTCAAGTAAAGTATTCGGGCTTAATGCACGTGCTTCTTTAATACAGTCAACAAAGTGCTGTGCGCCACCGTCAAGTAAGTCATCACGGTCTACAGAGGTGATCACGGCATATTTTAAACCTAAGTTTGAGATCGTTTCAGCCATATGACGTGGTTCGTCTGCGTCAAGTGCATTTGGACGACCATGTGCCACGTCGCAGAAAGGACAACGACGTGTACAAATGTCACCCATAATCATAAAGGTTGCAGTACCGCCACCAAAACATTCAGGGAGGTTTGGACATGCAGCTTCTTCACAAACGGTATGCAGTTTTTGTTCACGTAGGGTTGATTTAATGCGTTGCACTTCTTCGGGTGCTGCCATTTTCACGCGAATCCAATCCGGCTTGCGTGGCGTTTCAACCGTAGGAATAACTTTTACAGGTATACGCGCGACCTTTTCTGCGCCACGAAGTTTGATACCCTGCTCAGGTTTACGGTTTTCAGACATATTCAACTATTCCACTGTTTTTGACGGGGGAGATGCTAAAAATAGCAGTATTAGTATAGCGGAAATGCGAATTGATAGGGCGGAAATACTATTCATTTACTAAATGTGGTTATCACTTAATATATGTAAGCTAAATACAGCAAATTGCCTGCAATTACGTCATAATATGCCCAAGATAAGTAATAAGTTTTTGAAGAAGGAGCGTTGAATGCCACGTAAAAAAGAGGTCGTTGGTGGAACTTTCGTTAAGTACGATGCGGTCGTTCTAGGTTCAGGCCCTGCGGGTGAAGGCGCGGCAATGAAACTTGCCAAATCTGGAAAGCGTGTTGCGATTGTGGATGTGCGTGAGCAGCTCGGTGGTAACTGTACCCACGTGGGGACCATTCCAAGTAAAGCTTTACGTCAAACGGTATCGAGTATTATCCGTTATCGCCGTGACCCAATGTTTAAAAAAATGGGTGACTGGCGTCAGTTTACAATGAAGCAAGTGCTTCAAAATGCACATAAAGTGATTCAACAACAGGTTGATACACACTCACGTTTTTATGACCGCAATAAAATTGATATTTACCATGGTCGTGCCTATGTTCAAGACCAAAATACGGTTTTAGTATTTAGCCCTGAAGGCATCAAAGAAACGATCATGTGTAAACAAATCGTGATTGCAACGGGTAGCCGTCCATACCGTCCTGCGGCGCTTGATTTTAATCATCCGCGTGTATTCGATTCGGACAAAATTTTAGACCTTGATTATTCGATCCAAAAAATCATCATTTATGGTGCGGGTGTGATTGGCTGTGAATATGCGTCTATTTTCATTGGACTAGATCACAAAGTTGACTTGATTAATACACAGCACAAATTGTTGAGTTATCTAGACGATGAAATTTCTGATGCTTTGTCTTATCACTTACGTCAACAAGGTGTCTTGATTCGCCATAATGAGCAGATTGATCATCTTGAAACGTATGATGATCACGTGGTGCTACATTTACAAAGCGGTAAGAAAATTAAAGCAGATGCTATTTTGTGGTGTAACGGTCGCTCTGGAAATACAGATGGCTTAGGCTTAGAAAATGTGGGTATTACGCCAAACAGCCGTGGTCAAATTACAGTCAATGATCAATACCAAACCGAAGTGGAAAACATTTACGCTGCGGGTGATGTGATTGGTTGGCCTTCACTGGCTTCTGCTGCATATGACCAAGGTCGTTGCGCAGGTGCAAACATGAGCGGTGAAGTGGGTGTAGAACCTGTGGTTGATATTCCGACAGGCATTTATACCATTCCAGAAATTTCTTCGATTGGTAAAACTGAACAAGAGTTAACCGAAGAAAAAATTCCGTATGAAGTGGGTCAGGCTTCGTTCCGTCATTTGGCGCGTGCGCAAATTACGGGTGACACAGTAGGTGAATTGAAAATTTTATTCCACCGTGAAACTTTGGAAGTACTGGGTGTACATTGCTTCGGTAATAACGCTTCGGAAATTATTCACATTGGTCAAGCGGTGATGAATAGTCCAAACAATACCATCAATTATTTTGTTGAAACGACGTTTAACTATCCAACGATGGCTGAAGCATATCGTGTAGCGACTTTAAATGGTATGAACCGTTTGTTCTAATTTTTATAGTATTATCAGAGACCTGTAAGTTTAGACTTACAGGTTTTTTTATATCTAAAATTGCTATTTTGTAAGTGCGGGCATATCTAAAAGCCTAAAACTTTTTAACGATTTGTCCGGTGGTAGGTGAGTGTGACAAGTAAGGGGGGAGGGGGCAACTTTGCTTATGAGAGACAAGTAATTTTGTGGGTGCCATGTTTCTTAGCGTAGACATGGAAAGAATGATCCAGTGATACGGCGTAGCAGATATTTTTAGACATAAAAAAACCAACAAAGTTGGCTTTCTTGAATTAGGCTGCGACGTGAAATCAGTTACAGGATGAACTGATGTAAGAAGTAGGCAGAAATCATCATGCCTAACACAAAAAACATGCACGAATAAGCGTCAAGCTGATAACGCTTTTCTAATTGATGTTCAACATGCTGTATATTTTCTTCTTGCATAATTTTCATGGAAGTTTTTATTCCGATTTAATTATCGTTAAAATCCTATTGCATGTTTGTATTTTTAACATAAAAAAATGCTTAAATAAAGTACTAATTAAAAATAATCAGATCTCCACTATACATAATCACTTAAATATTCAAGTTTATGCTGAGTTAACCCAGAAGCTAGCAGATACCAATAACTAACTATCTGAAAGTCATAGAACTTAGGATTTTATAATTCATCGTTAAAATAAGATAATTGAATTTAAAACTGTGGATAAATGTGCTTTTAAATGAATTTAAAATAGCAAGAGATAATAAAATATGTGGATAAGTTTTATACAAATGAATTCAAATTAAAATAAAACGTATTGATATAAATAAAGAAGCCAACGTAACCTATACATCGAGCTTGCATAGTTTACGTTGGCTTATTTTTATAAATTATTGATTTAATGCATAAATATTGGCTTGAATCCAAATATTGCCGCGAATGTATTGTCCAATATTAAAGTTGGTATACTCTGGATTTTTAGTGGCAATACGAATCAGTGTTGCAGGTTGGTTGTCTTCATGAATCAAGGCAACATCAAGCAGAGTGTAGTCTTGTTCCATAAATTGCATGCTGGTTTTGCCCACAATATTCCCTTGAAACCATGCTTCATCTTCCTGACCGATCTTTTCGCCATACAAATAAGCGACCATTTTTGAAAAATCGACAGTCACAGGTTCTTTGTCATCATCCGACTTTGGTTCCCATGCATCAATCTGTTCTTGCAGGTTTGCAGGAGCAATGCCATTGTTTGCTGCCAAAATATCGTTCAAGGCACGATGATGTTTAATCGATGCAGGGTCATCAACCACCAGTTGCTCGTGCTCTGCGACTGCTTCTAGTTCATATGCCCATGCATTGAGATGTGCAATATAGGTTTGGTCTTTTTGGTATTGAGCATGATTGACGCTATATAAGCTGTCATAAGCATAGACGATACTGTTATTGCCTAAGTTTAAGCGTAAAACGGCTTGTGTGTTGGATTGACTGCGAATGATGCGTTCAACCACAGCAGACACTTTATAGGGGCTATTAAAACTTGGAAATGCAGTTTTAACGGCCTTGGGTTTATTGTCTTCAACCGCGATGACTTGAGTCAGTTGAACAGCCGCTTGACTTGGACCTTGAATGAGCCAACAACCCGCATCCATATCTTGTTCAGTCTGGCATAAACCCATTGGCATGATTGGTGCATTTAAAGCTAAACCTAACCATTTAGGGACATCTTGTGCAGGGTTATCTGTGAGTAAATTCCAATGCTCGACGTGGCTACCAAAGTTTTGGTCATCAATGGTGATTATTTCTGGACTATTTTGATTGTTCATATGCACGATTGAATGAGGTTATATATCCCTATTAAATCGAGGGTTATTTCTATATTTCAAGTCCTATATTTTATTTTTACTGGAAAATCATCAAAAAAGAGTAAAGCCTTACTTTATTTGATAGATAAAAAAGCAAAGTATTTCCTTCTGATACTTAAAAAGTATGACGTAAGCTTTGTATTAGGGATTTTGAGCGGTTTTATCTATTATGCTCAAGCACTGAGTTTGTTAGACTAAGGTAGTTTCTTTTGTTTATGGATGTGCAGTGCTGCCATTTAAACTCTGGGTCGATGCAGATGCATTGCCTAAAATTTTACGTGAAGTGATTTTACGTGCTTCAGATCGTTATCAGCTTGAAGTGACCTTTGTGGCCAATCAAAATGTAGGGATTACGCCTTCCGTTCGTATAAATTCGATTCAAGTGATGAGTGGGGCCGATGCCGCGGATAAAGAAATCATCGAACGCATGAAAGAGAATGATATTGTGATGACACAAGACATTCCGCTTGCCGCGCAAGTCATTGAAAAAGGTGGTGTGGCTATTCATCCGCGTGGCGAAGTTTATACTAGTGCCAATGTCAAAGCCCGCCTACATTTACGTGATTTTATGGATTCATTACGTGGCGCAGGTGTAAACACGGGTGGGCCACCGCCTATTTCAGAGCGTGATAAACGCGAATTTTCTAGTTCTTTAGACCAAACCATTCAAAAGCAAAAACGCAAAACCGCCATTTAGCATCGAGCTGATTATGTCTTCTAAAGCCAATCTGATGGCAACCTATGGATTATTGGTTTTTATTTGGTCCACAACGCCTTTAGCGATTGTGTGGAGTGTGACCGATTTACATATGCTGTGGGCGTTGGTATTACGTTTTTTCATCGCGTTGCCTTTGGCGATTTGTTTGTTATTGGTTTTAAAACGACATTTCCCAACCGATAAAGTCGCTTGGCATAGTTATTTGGCTGGTTCTTTTAGCTTGATTGGTTCCCAGTTTTTTACCTATGTTGCCACTAACTATATTAGTTCAGGCATGATTGCCTTGATGTTTGGCTTAGCACCGATTATGGCAGGGCTGATTGGTCGTTTTTACTTTAAGAGCTATTTGAGTGCGATGCAGTGGCTTGGAATGTGTATTGCACTGCTGGGACTTGCGATCATTTGCCTTGCAGGTACAGCACAGCATGTCCATCCGTTTGGGATTGGACTGATGTTACTTAGTGTATTTTCTTATGCAGCCTCTATTTTCTGGGTGAAAAAAGTCAATGCGAATATTGAACCCGTTGCACAAGCGACAGGTTCAATTTTGGTGTCGACATTGGCGGCTATCTGCATTGTGCCATTTATTTGGCAGCATGCACCGCAGCAAATTCCCGATTTGAAAACTTGTTTGGCGCTGCTATATACGGTCATCATGGCGTCATTGATTGCGATGTTCTGTTATTTTAAATTGGTGCAGAAAATTCAACCCACGACTTTATCGCTGACTACCGTCATGACACCGATGATTGCTTTATTTGTAGGTGCTGTGCTGAATCAAGAAAAACTCTCGATGATGGTGATTGTGGGTGCAGTGGTTTTATTGTCAGGTTTGTTCGTTTATTTTTATAAAGATCTTCAGGCAAGTCGGAAACTTGCCCAAAAGTTAAAAAGCCAAAACTAGTCCAAGGTTCTGGCTTTAATGATCTTCGACCGTCAAAGCAATACAGTCGGCCAATTTGACACGATCTTGCGGGTGCAAGGTAATAAAGTATGCTCCCGTACGGCACTTGCCATTTTCCTCTTCATTGCTGTACACCACTTGCGCAATCGCTGCAATATGGAAGAAGTTTTCAGGATGGCTCAAGGTTAAGTGGATATAGGTACCATCTTGAATTTGTTTTTCACTATAGAAACTCAAACCACTTTCTGAAAAGTTCACATGTTCAGGCGTAGGTAACATGGTTTGTACAATTGTGTCGTACAAAGACCCCGTGATCAGGTTTAATTTCTGGTTAAATAGGGATAAGATTCGAGCAATTTGTTGATCTTTTTCAGATAATTGTTCTAATTCGTAGTTTAGTGCATGATCAAATTGATCTAATTCTGCGAGTAGTAGAAAATAGCGCGGTAAAACAAAATTAGGATCGTAAGGGTCATTCAGGGCAACATCATCAGGAATGATCTGATAGTTAATTCTCAAGGCCGCATCGATTCGTGACATCACACGACGTTCTGTTTGAACGTTTTGATGCTGTAAATTTTCCATAATTATGACCTCGGACTAGATGGTATGTTTAAACCAATCTCGCTGTATATAGGGTTGAGATATACTCGCGCACGGCGTAGCAACCACTTTATTTCTTTTATTGCACTGGTTTCGATGATCGGTCTAACACTGGGTGTGGCTGTACTTATTACAGTCTTATCTGTAATGAATGGTTTCGACCGAGAGCTGAAAACACGTGTACTTGGAATGATACCTCAAGCCACTGTTTCTTCAACACAAATTTTAACAGATTGGCCTGAACTTGCAAAAAAAATTGAGACAAAGGAACACGTCACAGGCGTAGCACCGTTTACTCAATTGCAGGGGATGCTTACGGCACAAGGCCAAGTGGCTGGAATTATGGTCACGGGGATCGAACCTCAATATGAAAAAAAGGTTTCGATTATCCAAGACCACATGGTTGAAGGCGGTATTGATAACTTAAAAAAAGGTGAGTTTGGTATTGTTCTAGGCAAACAAATGACCGATGCCTTAGGTTTAGGTTTAAATGATAGTGTGACTTTGGTTTTACCAGAGGCAACACCATCACCAGCGGGTGTGGTACCGCGTTTTAAACGTTTCAAAATTGTGGGCATTTTCAGCATTGGTGCTGAGGTTGATTCGATGATGGGCTACATTGCCTTGAATGATGCATCAACGTTGTTACGCTTACCTGATGGCGCGCAAGGCATTCGCTTGAAATTGGATGATATTTTTGCAGCACCTAAAGTAGCTGATGAAATTGTGATGGATCTGCCAAGTGGTTTTTATGCCTCGAATTGGACCTATACTCACGGCAATTTGTTTAGTGCGATCCAAATGGAAAAGGCCATGGTGAGCTTATTACTCTTCCTGATTGTCTTGGTGGCGGCATTTAATATTGTATCTTCCTTGGTAATGGTCGTGACCGATAAAAAATCGGATATTGCCATATTACGTACCCTTGGCGCTTCACCTGCAACTATTACTCGTATTTTTATGGTTCAGGGCACGATTATTGGTGTAATTGGTACGGTATCGGGCGCGATTCTTGGCATTGTTTTCGCCTCTGGAATTAGTGGTTTTGTGGGTTGGCTAAACAACGTGATGGGACTGCATCTGTTTGATGCCTACTTTATCAATTACTTACCATCGTATTTAAGATGGCAAGATGTATTAACCATTGTGTCCCTGTCTTTAATTTTAAGTTTCCTTGCAACAATTTATCCTGCAATGCGTGCTGCAAAAATCCAACCTGCGGAGGCATTACGTTATGAGTAAAATTGTTTTAGAAGCGCAAAATATTGAAAAGCACTTTACCGATGGTAAGTCGACCGTTGAGGTGATTAAAGGCCTCTCGCTACAAGTCAAAGCAGGCGAATTTGTCTCGATTGTGGGGTCGAGTGGTTCGGGTAAAAGTACTTTGTTGCATGTCTTGGGTGGTTTAGACCGTCCGAGTTCGGGCCAAGTGTTTTTGCAGGGCAGTCGTTTTGACAGTTTGAATGAGGCAGAGCGTGGTTATTTACGTAACCAACACTTAGGTTTTGTTTACCAGTTCCATCATCTATTGCCTGAATTTACCGCTTTGGAAAATGTGGCAATGCCACTGATGTTACGTCAAGGCACCAACTTTAAAGATGTACAAAAGCAAGCCGAATATTTACTCGAACGTGTAGGATTGACGCATCGTTTAACCCATAAACCGGGTGAGCTTTCAGGAGGAGAACGTCAACGTGTTGCATTAGCGCGTGCATTGGTGGCCAAGCCAGCATTAATGATGGCGGATGAACCAACAGGCAACTTAGATCGTAAAACAGCAAGCAAAATTTTTGAGCTGCTGATGGATTTACGTCAGGAGTTCAATATGGCGATGTTGATCGTGACACATGATGAACAACTGGCTCAGTCCGCCGATTCTATTTTGCATATGCAAGATGGTCTTTGGGTCAATGACTAGGCTGGATGCCGACAAAAATATGAGATAAAGCCACTATCTATTGAAGCCCACTTCGGTGGGCTTTATTATGGCGCCAATAAAAAAAATAACTGAATAAAAGAATGAAGTTTTTATATGTTGCTGCTTGGATTGTAGGAATTGCATTGATGGGGCAGAACGTCCCCATTCTAAATCACCTTTTTTACCCAGCGCTGCTTTTGGTCATCGTCCTTTTGCCTTTACAGCTTTTTCTCTTTCAGCACAAATACGCCTTTATTTTGCAGTTTATAGGTGGACTGATTTATTCCATGTTGTTTTTAACTGCGGGATATCATTATGCACAATCGGCTTTGCAACAGCGTCTAGCCTATAAAGAAACAAAAGTTGAAGATGCTGAAGTCATTGTTTATATAGAAAAAATTAACCAACTGGGTGCTGAGACTATTCAGCAAGAAATACAGGTCTTGAACCGACATGTGAAACCAGTGCAATGGTTGAGTTTTCAAAAAAGGATCTCGGATGAGCAAGAGGTCTTGGAACTTGGGAAATACTACCGACTGACAGGGGAAATACGTCCTGCACATAGTTATTCGGTGCAAGGTGTATTCGATGTTGAGCAGTGGTATCTGCAACGTAATCTTATGTCGGGTTTTAAACTCAAGCACATACAACCCTTGTCTGAATCAGAAATTTCTGCATTAGGCTATACTAATTATTTAAGAAAACAGCAGGGCATACTCAATAAAATTCAACTGGGTATAGAACAACAGCGATTAAATATTCGTTATTTTATTTATAACCAGCCTTTAAGTCATAAGGGTCTAATTCTAGCGCTCCTGACTGGGGATGAAAGTTTCTTAGATAAGGAGACGACAGCACTTTTTCAACGCTTTGGCATTAGCCATTTATTAGCGATTTCTGGGCCACATGTGCTGATCTTTGCCGTGATGCTGTGTTGGCTGTTACAAAAGGTGCTGAATCGTTATTGGCCACAGATTTTTCTAAAAATCCCACGACCTTATCTATTGTTACTGCCATTTTGTTGCTGCGTATTGCTGTATTGTGCCTTTGTTGGTTTTGAAATTCCTGCACTTCGTACTTTACTCAGTTGTTTCTGTTTAAGTGTGTTGATTTGGCTCAGACAGAAAATTTCAGCTTTGACGTTACTCTTATTGAGTGCATCACTTCTTTTACTGTTTGATCCTTTTTCAATTCTATCAGCGGCCTTTTGGTTGTCCTATGGTGCGTGCTTTGTGCTTTTACGCATTTATCAAACCACTATTCGGCTGGATTTGACTCGCCCGCAGTCTTGGCAGAAAAAATTCGTTTTTAGCTTAAAACTTTTGGTTGAGTCGCAGTGGAAAATATTTGTGGCTCTGATGCCTTTGGTGATTATTTTCTTCAAGCAAGTCTCATGGGTGAGTCCAATCAGTAACCTTGTCGCTATTCCACTGATCAGTTTGTTGGTTGTACCACTAGAGGTTTTGGCAGCATTAACTTTTTATCTTTTTGAACCGCTGAGCAGCCTTTTGTTTCAGTTGGCGGATTGGGTGCTGGTATTTTTATTGGGCATACTCAATGTGCTGGATGCACTACTACCGATTAAGTTATATCCAATTGCACTCAATACTTGGCAAGTCATTTTACTGATTGTGCTTTTAATCATTGTTTTTATGCCCAAACCCAGCCTCCCTAAATCATGGCTGGTGCTAGGTTTGATTCCTTTATTGGGGTTCAGTAGCCAAAACCGTCCTTTTGAGTTAATCGTACTGGATGTCGGTCAGGGACAAGCCGTGTATATGCAGCATGGTCAACAGTATGCCATGATTGATGTTGGTGGCTCCTATGATGAATCAAAGTTTAGCGTTGCTAAGCAGATTATTCAGCCATTTTTATCGAAGCAAGGCGTGAGCCAATTAGATCAGCTGATACTTACACATTTGGATCAAGATCATAGTGGAAGTTATGCCACATTAAAAAATGAGTTGTCGATCAATCAAGTTTACTCTAATCAGCAATTGGATGTGGCAACTACGTCAAACTTTAACTATTGTCAACAAGGTCAGATCTGGCACTGGTCTGAACAAGTGGAAATCAAAATTTTGTCACCGAAAGCCAATCAATTGGCACAAGTGCCATATCAGCAAAATGAGCTATCTTGTGTGGTCTATATACAGGTGAAGGATGTACAACCTTATCAGTATTTTCTGATTTTGGGGGATGCAGGCTGGCAAACCGAGTTTCAATTATTGCAGGATTATCCAGACTTAAAAGTTGATGTATTGGTCTTAGGGCATCATGGCAGTCGACATAGTTCAGCCTATGCATTTTTAAAACATTATCAACCGAAATTAGCAATTGCCTCAGCAGGCTTCCATAACCGTTATGGACATCCAAGTACAGTAACGCAAGCCCGTTTGAAAGCTTTAAACATCCCACTCTTAACAACAGTAGAGCAAGGCAGTATCGGTTTTATTGTGCAGCCTACAGGGATTATTGAGCTGACGACACAACGTCAGACTCGACAGTGGTTACAATCGACTGATTCTGTTGTTCCATACGCAGTTGCTCTAAACGGGTCACAGCCTCATTAAAGGGAAGGTTATACAGTGCTCGAAGTTTAGGGTTGGCCTTAAAGCGCTTATAGGTCCAATGATAATGCTCAGGATAACGATGGACCAAGTCCTCAATAGCTTGGTGAATGACGAAGGTGCCATCATTGGCTGTACCTTGATAAATACTTTCGCTGATTTCTTCAATGTACATATCAAAGCCATCATCATTACGAATAGCATAAAGTAATAGAGCCTTGGCTTTGGTTTTTTGAATCAGTTTGGCGCTCAGGTTGCTTGAAGCTAAAGGAAAGCCAAAATAAGGAATCATTTCACCGCCTTGTTTTGGGGTATGATCGGGCAGAATTACGGTCGTTCCCCCTTGTTTGAGCGCCTTAAAAATTTGGCGCACCCCTGATTCATCGGTTGGTACAAGGTGAGCGCCTTCACGACTGCGCGCCTCACGAACAAATAAGTCAGCACCAGGATCCTTGACCGGTTTATACATAATGGTCATTTCAGTAAATTGGGCGACATAACTATTCATAATTTCCCAAGTCCCAAAATGAGGTACGATTAAGACTAAACCTTTCTGAGCGGCAAGCGCCTGATGTAGCAAATGTTCGCCATGTACTTTTTGGACGCGTTCAATATTTTTTTGGTTGCTTGAACCCCAGATACTAAAAAACTCAAAATAGGTGGTCAGTTCATTACGCACTGTTTTTCTTGCGATTACTTCACGTTGTTCATCACTCAGCTCTGGCAGCGCAATTTTTAAGTTGAGTCTGAGGGCGTCATTGTTTTTACTGATTTTTAAAAGATTGACTAAACCTGCTAAACCTTTAGCAAAAAAACGTGCAAGTTTAATAGGTTGTTTGCTGACAAAACGTAGTAAACGATAGGTCGAGTTTTGCTCTTGTGCTTTAGTCATTCTTTAGAGTCAATGGTACATGTGGATAAAAACATAAAATATTATAGGCTAAAATAAACGGTTTCGACAGTTTTCTACAAATCAGTGTATATAATGAGGGCAATTTTATTCAAGTTTGGATTGTTATATGTCCGATTGGCCACCAAAACCAGAAAATGAAATGCCGAAACAACAGCCTGTACATGAACAACCGACAGGAAACGAATGGAAACTTTTAGAGAAAGCAGTTTTAGCTTCCGTCGAGGAACAACGTCGTGCACGTCGTTGGGGCATCTTTTTCAAATGTCTAACTTTTGCCTATCTTTTGTTTATTCTATTTGCCATGACCAAGAGCTGTTCGACCAGTGGTACGGATGCAACCGCATCTAAGCATATAGCTGTGGTTGATATTGTGGGTACCATTGCCGCTGATGAGCAAAGCGTAAACAGTGATGACACGATTAAGTCATTAAAGAAAGCTTTTGAAAATAAACAAAGCCAAGCGGTGGTGCTCAATATTAATTCACCGGGCGGTTCTCCAGTTCAGTCGGATGAAATCTGGCAAGAAATTCAATATTTGAAAAAAGCGCATAGCGATAAAAAATTGTATGCGGTGATTGGTGATACAGGTGCATCAGGTGCTTACTATATCGCATCTGCTGCGGACGAAATCTTGGTGAATCCTTCGAGTTTAGTGGGTTCAATCGGTGTGATTATGCCGAACTATGGCGTGAATGGCCTCATGCAAAAACTAGGTGTTGAAGACCGCACCATGACCTCTGGTCAAAACAAAGCTTTATTGTCCATGACACAACCCGTTAACCCTGCGCAGCGTGCACATGTTCAAGGTGTACTTGATAATGTACACGAGCATTTTATTAATGCTGTAAAACAAGGTCGTGGCAAAAAGTTAAAGTCGAACGATCCTGAACTCTTCTCAGGTCTTTTCTGGACTGGTGATCAGGCGGTCAAGCTGGGTATTGCGGATCGTATTGGTAATTTACATACTTTAAAACGTGAACTAAATACCGATAAAGCGATGGATTATACCGTAGTACATAGCCCACTAGATGCTGTATTAGGCCGTTTAGGTGCATCGATGGGAGCTGGTTTTGCATCTTCACTTTCCAATCAAATGCAATCTGAACAGACTACGAAACTCCAATGAAACCAATAATTCATTTTGCGCACGCCAATGGTGTGCCTTCTAAGGTCTATCAGAAACTATTTGATTTATTGTCAGATCAGTATGATGTGATCTATGTCCCTTTACTAGGGCCAGATAAAAGCTACCCGATTGATAACCATTGGAAAAGCTTAACTCAGCAAGTGATTGACAGTATTGTTCGTCAGGCGCAGGGTCGTAAAGTGATTGGTTTAGGACATTCATTAGGATCAGTGCTGACGTTTCAAGCGGCGTTACAGCGTCCTGAGCTATTTAAACAAGTCATCATGATAGACCCGCCTTTGATCATGGGCAAAGCCTCGTTTGCATTACACTTTGCGAAAATATTGAAGTTAAAAATGGTCGATACTATGTCTCCAGCAGCGCTATCTTTACGGCGTCGTGACCATTGGGAGAGCCGTGAGCAAGCAGCTGAACTTCTACGTCCAAAAGGCTTTTATAAAGACTTTGATCCAGACTGTTTTCAAGCTTATATTGACTATGCTTTAACGGAAGATCGCGTCCGTGGCGGTGTTGAACTTGCGATTGCAAAAATGGATGAAGTTCATATCTTCAGGACCAATCCTTCTTTATGGTGGCTACCTCAGGGCAAACCACAAGTGCCGATGCATTTGCTGATTGCTGAAAAAGGTCCTTTTGTTGGTCCAGGGTTTCCACAAATAGTGAAAAAGAAATTTGGCATTCCTTATCAAATCGTTGAGGGAAGCCATATGTTTCCTTTAGAGCGACCAGAAGAAACGGTTACTCTGATTAAGGCGCTGATTCAAGAAAATGTTTAATCGTACTTTTTAGCAGCCATAAAAAACGCCTCCTTGGAGGCGTTTTATATTTTTAAAATTTGCAAAACTGAATTGGCTCGTGCATGAAGGTGCCGCGGTAGAGAACGCCTTGGTTTGTATACTGAATCGTTTGTGTGCAAATCCACTCTACCACTTGCGGGTAGATGATATGCTCAAGCATATGTACACGCTGAGCCAAACTGTTCACACCATCATGTGAACTGACTTTCAGTACACCTTGTGCTAAAGCTTGACCTGCATCGAGTTCAGCCGTCACATAGTGCACGGTACAGCCATGCAGTTGATCGCCAGTATTTAGTACGCGCTGATGGGTATGCATACCTTTGTAATGCGGTAGAAGAGAAGGGTGAATGTTGATCATTTTCCCTTCCCAAGCACTGACAAATTTCTCACTTAAAATACGCATAAAGCCAGCAAGAACCACCAAGTCCACATTCCACTCAAGCAATTGTTGATGCATGACATCATCAAAGGCTTCACGATGAGGATACTGTTTGTGCTCAATGACTGCTGTTGCAATACCTGCATTTTCAGCACGCTGTAGCGCATAGGCTTCAGGTTTGTTGGAAATCACACCCACAATTTGGCCTGATAGATTGGCATCAATCAAGGCTTGAAGGTTTGATCCACTTCCTGAAACCACAACAGCAATTTTAATCATATGGCTTAAGCGAATATCACGCGGATTTTTTCGTCTGCGCCTTCAACTGACTCAGCATTGTCAGCGATATGTCCCATAGTGAAAGCTTTTTCACCAAGGCTATTGAGTCGTTCAACTGTTTTGTCAGCATCAGCAGCATCAACAACTAAGACCATGCCTACGCCACAGTTGAATGTGCGATACATTTCAAACTGTTCAACACCACCTTCACGTTGAAGAAGTTTAAACAATTCTGGCCATTCCCAAGATGCTTCATTCACAACAGCTTGAGCACCATTCGGCAATACGCGTGGTAAGTTACCTGGTAAACCACCACCAGTAATGTGCGCCATTGCGTGTACATCAACTTCTTTTAAAAGTTGAAGAATAGGCTTCACGTAAATACGTGTTGGTTCCATTGCAACATCAGCAAGTGGACGACCATCAACGATTTGCGTTAAGTCAACGTTTTTCACGTCTAAAATTTTACGAAGTAGAGAGTAACCGTTTGAGTGAGCACCACTTGATGCAACACCAATTAAAACGTCACCCGCTTTGACTTTAGAGCCATCAATAATTTTGCTTTGCTCAACTACGCCTACACAGAAACCTGCCAAGTCGTAATCTTCGCCTTCATACATGCCAGGCATTTCGGCAGTTTCACCACCAACCAATGCACAACCAGCAAGTTCACAGCCTGTACCAATACCCGTAACTACGTTTGCAGCTACATCTACATTAAGATGGCCAGTTGCATAGTAGTCAAGGAAGAATAATGGCTCAGCGCCACATACAAGAAGATCGTTTACACACATTGCAACCAAGTCTTGACCAATCGTGTCATGACGGTTCAAATTCAATGCTAAACGTAATTTTGTACCAACACCGTCTGTGCCAGATACGAGAACAGGTTCTTCATAACCTTTAGGGATTTTACAAAGTGCACCGAAGCCACCTAATCCGCCCATTACTTCAGGACGAGTAGTACGCTTCGCGACAGATTTGATACGATCGACTAACGCGTCGCCCGCTTCAATGTCGACACCTGCATCTTTGTAGCTTAAACCAGTGTTTGGGGTAGAAGTTGAGTTGCTCATAATGAAGTCTCCGCATTCGCGGGGCGATTATACCTGAATATACGAAACACATATGTTATTTCTGCGCTAAAATGTTATCTTTACTAAAATATTTTTCTCAATAACGATTAAATCTGACAAAGGCGAGATTGCATGCAAGATCGTACACTTAAACGTATTTTTATTTTGGCAGGAATCGCGCTCATACTCTGGGTGTTGTATCTACTCAAGCCTGTTGTTTTACCTTTTATTGGTGCATTTTTAGTCGCTTATCTGTTTAGTCCACTGGTTGATAAACTGCATAAAATTGGCTTACCACGTTGGTTATCTATTAGTGCTGTTTTTATCGGTATTGGCGTTGTCATTACATTGGCATTTTGGTATTTGGTTCCACTGGTATGGGAACAGTTGATGTATGCAAAGAACAGCATTCCTTCAGGTATACATTGGGCAAATTATAAATTCCTCCCTTGGTTATCTGACAGTTTTAATCTGGTCCCAATGGAATTAGATGTTGATCAGATTTCAGCCGCGATTATGGAATATGTACAGACCAACTATAGTGCAGACAGTATTCAGGCTATGATTGCCAAATTGGCTCAGTCTGGACTGAACTTCATTCAGATTGGTGGTACGGTTGTACTGATCCCAATTATTGCATTCTATTTTTTATTAGATTGGGATCGCATGCTGGACAGTTTCCGTCGTCTTATTCCACGGCGATATGAAGAACAGACCTTAGTCATTGTTAAAGAATGCCATAGCGTACTTGGTGCTTTTGTCAAAGGTCAGTTTTTGGTCATGGTGCTCTTGGGTGTGGTCTATGCAATGGGCTTACAGTTGATTGGACTTGAAGTAGGTTTGATTATTGGGATGGTGGCTGGGCTGTGCAGTATCATTCCTTACTTAGGTTTTGCTGTCGGGATTATTGCCGCAGTGATTGCAAGTTTATTCCAGTTTGGTATTGATTGGATGCAATTACTCTTGGTTGGCGTGGTCTTTATGATTGGTCAGGCAGTGGAAGGTTATATCCTACAACCTTTCTTGTTGGGCGATAAAATTGGCTTGTCTCCAGTTGCTGTGGTATTTGCAGTGCTGGCTGGTGCGCAATTGGGCGGTATTTTAGGAATGTTAATTGCATTGCCTGTCGCTGCTGTGATTGTGGTCTTATTAAGACATGCACGTGAGTTTTATGAAAACAGCCCAATGTATAGTACATCTACTTATGTTGTGCAAGATTCATCAGCGGGTTCAATTACGATTGAAACAGATGAAGTCGATGTTGATATTGAACTAAAAAATCAAACGGTAAAAGCTCAGCAAGCATCTGAAAATTCAAGTAAGATTGATCAGATAGACCATAAAGAAATTTAGGATACACAAACCAGCATGCGTCAATTGCAACTAGATATTGAACCCCAACTCGATGCCCGGATCAGTGATTTTTCTGGGCCGGGATGGGGGCATGTTATCGATGCGATTCGTCAGTTACATGCGGGTTTAATGAATCGTTTTTATGTGTATGGTGGTGCAGGTTCTGGGAAAAGTCATTTACTTTCAGCAATTTGTGATTCTTATTTGGATGTGGGTAAAACAGCGATTCAAGTTTCACTACTTGAACTGTTGGATGCTCCAACAGAAGCAATTACTTCTTTAGAGCGTTTTGACCTTGTCGCTTTAGATGACATCGAAGCCATAAGCGGTGTGCCGCATTGGCAGAAAGCGGTTTTTCACTTGATCAACTACAATAACGAAGAAGGCGGCCAATTGGTGTTCTCTTCTCGTGTTGCACCGATTGAATTAAAACTTGAACTACCTGATTTACAATCTCGCCTGACGCAAGCTGTAAGTGTGAAAGTACCAAACGGAAGTTTGTATGCCGATCGTTCTACATTAGTGATGTCGGTTTTATCGCGTCGTGGGATTCATATCGATCAACAGATTATTGATTATTTACTCGCGCATGGGCCGCATCAAACCTCGGTATTATTGCAAAGTTTAGAACAACTAATTCAACTACTAAAAGGTGAGAAAACCAAACTGAGTAATGCAAATCTCAGACAAATTTATGCGCTAATTGACGAATATCGGTAAATCATAATATTACTTGAGAAATTGTCCGAGCTGTGACAGAGTACAAAAAATTGTTAGATATTGCAGGGATTTTGCAATCTAAGAATAAAAAGAAAAGATAAAATAAAAGCAAGGAGATCGTTATGCTCAAGAAGAGCATAGGTGTAGCTACGCTATTGGTTGCGAGTCATGCCTATTCGGATAATATTAAAGTGACCATCACTGACGATATTGTCAAAAATGACACGGAATGTTCACTTCGCGAAGCTATCGACTATATTAATCAAGGTATGCCTGAGGCGGGTTATTATGGTTGCGGGGGCAAAGATGCGATTTCCACCGTCATGCTTGAGAAAAATAAAACCTATTTGCTAAATACCCATCTTGCGATCAAAAAAGATTTAACACTCAGAACAAGTTATGACAGTTCTGTTGGGGAAGAAACTGTTCAGGGTTTAAGTAATGCCATCTTAAAAATGAATGGTTCTGACAACTTATTAAGGGTTGATAATGCTGAGAATGCTTTAATTCGTGTGTTAGTAAAAGAGGTTACTCTACAGGGCTGTGCGAAAGACTGCGGTGTGAATCAAGGTGGTTTAATTTATAACAATGAATATTTAGGTCTTGAATACGTCAAATTAACAGGTGGTTTTGCAGGGCAAGGGGGTGCGATTTACAATGTCGCAACCTTGCTCGAAGATGGTACTAGTCGTAGTCTAGTTGAAATTCGCTCTACTCTGGTTGAGCAAAACCAAGCGGCACAAGGTGCTATTTTGTATGGGGACGCGCCTTCTTTTCGGATTTATAATTCAGTTTTCAAAGAAAATAAAACAACAGATGCAAGCAGTGCCAATATTTACTCTGTCAATAATGCAGCGGTTAAAGAAGATACAACCTTATCTAGTTTGGCATCACGCCTGGTCAGTAGTACCTTTGTGAAAAATACAGGTTATGTCGTCAATGTTAGAGATGGCATGGCTTTGAATAACTTAACGGTGGTGGGAAACAGTAAAGGGATTTATTTCAATCCATCTACAAACTTGGCTTATCTAGCCAATAGTATCGTTTTAGGGAATGGTGAAAATTCCATCATACAAAACTGTGCTGGGGATTTAAGTAAAGCAGTTCTTCAGAACAACTTAGTCACACAAAGTGACTGTGGCAGCGGTGCGAGTTATTATCCAAATGAGTTTTGGTCTGGCGCTTTGATTGCAGGCAGTGATGTGGTGGGTGAGTGTAAAACCATGTCTGCAGATGCTGACAGTTTATTGTGCCCGTATATTGTTCCCAACCAAAAATTTTTAGGCTATATCCGTCCACGCATTTTAATGAGTCAGACACATTGGTTAGACTCTCCAATTGTGAACAAGGGGAAAGTGGTTGTAAACACAACGGATTCTTTAATTGGCTGTGAAAATTCAGATCAACGCGGTGTGAATCGAAATACGAATAATACCTTTTGTGACCGTGGAGCAATCGAAATTGAGGTCCCAACGACCATTAGCTTAATTGGTGAAGATCTGATTGCGGGGCAAGTAGCTAAACTTTCTGTTGCAGATCTGCTTGGAGATAGTGATCTACTGTCCAAAACCGAATGTGCAAGCTTGTTCAAATCGGCTAAAGCGCCAAATGGTGAAGAATGGCAACCTGGTTGTATGCGGGTGCAGCAGACGCAAACGGTATCGAAAGGTAAAGTAGTGATTGATGAGCTAGGAAATATTACTTACACGCCAAATGGAGCATGGCATGGTGCTGATATTTTTAGGTTACAGCTGGTCACAACCACGACACGTTTTGATGAGCATATTCCGTTCGTCGAAGTGAATGTACAAATTGTACAAGAACCGCAAAATCATATGGAAAGTGACAAAATTAAAACCTCTGGAGGAAGCACAGGTATTCTGAGCTTACTGGGGTTATTTGCTTTAATTTTGCTGCGTCGAAAATAAAAAGAAAAGGGCAAACATGAAACACTTTAAAAAAGGACTATTGGGTGTCATGGTGGTAGCTGCTATGACATTAATGGCTGCAGAAGATAGAACAATTCATGTCAACACATTTGAGGATGAAGATAATGTAAACATGAATCAATGTTCACTCCGTGAGGCAATCAAAACAGCCAGCTTAAATAAGGCTTATGGGGGCTGTAGTGCTGGGAATACGGGTTCAGGTCAAACCGATTATATTCAGTTAGCAGCGGGGACCTACAAACTGAGTAAGGAAATTGTTCCCGAGTCTAAAGTGGTGGTTTTTGGAAAAAGTCCTTATCTGGACCGTGAAAAAAATCCCATCACTTTTAAGTATCCAGCGCTAGGTGAGTTGACTTCACGGATTGATGCGGGTGGAAAGTCACGTTTATTTAATACCATTACCAAGACCAGTTTGACGCTAGAGAATGTGATTTTAGAAAATGGTTATTCGGCAGATGAAGGCGGTGCTTTATTGGTCGGTGGAGCATTAATCTTAAATAATGCACAAATTCTAAACTCAAAGTCAGATAAAAAAGGTGGGGCACTCTATCTCGTTGGTCCTGGTGAGCATCAGGTGACTGTAAATAATAGTGTATTACAAGGTAACCAAGCGACTGTAGGTAGTGTGCTTGCAATGCAATGTTATGCAGGGCTGTTGGATGTAAAAACGAATATAGAGTTTAGAGCGAATAGTATTATTTCAAATGGTCAGATATCGAATCTAAATACATTCGATTTTTGTGGTAACCCAAAAGTTGCTATGGCGAATAATACGATCGCAAAAAATACTGTGAATACTCTAAACGGGAGCATCTTGTATGCCGTCAATACCCGAGAGCATAATCTGAGTCTTGAAAGTAGTTTCTTATTTTCAAATAACACCATTGTAGAAAACAGTGCCGCGAGCGTTTTGGATTATGATGATTTCGGTACGAAGTCGTTGTATTACAATGTACTTGCATATAATGGAAACACATCATGCCGCTATGTCGGTTCTCAGACACTATCCGATAAATATGATGCAGGTGTGACGGCAGGTTACAATGCGTTTGATACGGTGACCAGTCAGTGTGAACTGGCAGAAAGTGCACGAATACTTGATGGTACGACAGATACCAATATTGATGTGAAAAATGTGGCTATAGGAAGTCTACTTAGTTCCTTAACTTCGCCATCAAAATATAATTTATTCCGCCCAATGTATTTCCCGAAAGTGAATAGTGGAGGAGTTGATTTACTCGATACCAACAGCAAATTGAGTTGTAATGATAGTGATCAGCGTGGTCTAGACCGCATTGTCGACGGAACATTGATGTTAGCACCTGCGGAAGCCAACAGCTGTGATATTGGATCGGTTGAGTTACGTCGTTTAGCAGCAGCGGATATTGCTGATTTGAAAAATACCTCGCAGGCAGAACGTCTTCAGGCGTATGAGAATAATATTAAGGAATTGGAAGGTTTAATCGCCGATAAAAACACCAATCCAGACTTTTTGATCGAGTTTAATGAAGAGTTAAAGCATTATAAAGAGCTTTTAGCGGCAACCAAACTACATCAAAAATACCGAGCGATTTATGTCGATCCCTTCCAGTTTGTCTTGCAAGACGAGGCTGTGGTCAACACTGCTGATGGAACGTCGGCTTTAAAAGAAATGAACACTGAGAATTATACCATTACTGAAACTCAGGTATTAGGTGTAGGTGTACTCAGCGCCAAAGATGGCGTGCTTGATACATCAAAACTCAGAGCGGACCCAACTTTACGCTGTGAGTGGAAGGATGATTTAAAACAAATCATGATTTACCGCACCGATGGTAAGCCTACAACCAGCACGGAATATGTCTATTGCCAATATAGCGTGAAGAGTAAGGCTACGCAGGCAACATCTTCGGGGATTTTAAAAGCGGAGTTTAGCAATATACAACCGATTGCCAAAACGGATGAATACACCCTGAATTATGGTGGCACTTTAAAACTCAATGTAAATCCACTGGCAAATGATAGTGATGATGGTGATGGGCCAATTAGTACAGTCGCGGCAGAACATCAACGTCCAGCATTTCACCGTGATGCGAATGGAAAGGATCTTGCTATTCGTATTGTACGTCAGGATGCAGGCATTAATATTAAGCCAGAACGTACAGGTTCTTGTCCGGGAGAATATGAAAAATATGTATGTTATGGCGGGAATATTGAAGTCGAAGTCCGCAATAATTTCAGTCCATTCCCTTATGAAATTGAATATGTGATCTATGATGCAGAGGCTGAAGAGTCTAAATCTACGATGATGTATTTTACGAACACCGCTAAAAATACCAATACGGAAGCGAGTGGCGGTGGTGGTGGCTCAATGGGTGGTCTTGGGGTGCTTGGATTGTTGTCATTAGCGTGGTTTAGACAACGACGAAAAATATAAATCTAAGCATAAAAAATGCCTCACATGAGGCATTTTTTTATGAGCGTTTCTATAGTATTTATATTCGGCTAGGCATCTTAATGTGTGGCAGTGTTGCTATGGATGTATTTATTGATATATTCATTTCGAATATTCACACGCTCATCAGCATCTGCTTTTTGCATGCGTACACGTAAATCACGTCGTTCTTGGGTACTCATCTGTTGCCAAGTATCACGCATTTTTTGCTTTTCTTGTTCAGGTAGCTGAGTAAACCAGTCCATACGTTGTTGCAGGGCTGCACTCTGCGCATCGGGCAGTTCTTTTAGTGACTGGTAACGTTGAATCAACGCACGCTGTTCTTCTTCAGACAACGATTCCCATGTTTCAGAAACTTGGGTATCTGCATCTTTGGAAAAAATCCAAAAACGATCAAAACCTGCAAAACTGGTTTGTAAAAAACCTAGCGTGCAAAGTGCGAAAGCGACACGTTTAGCTGCCATGTGGAACAGTGTCCTCACCTAAAACCAATAACATTTCTAAATCTTCAACCATTTGAGGTGAAAGTTTAGGAGTCGAAACCACTTGGTTATGTGGTTTTTCATCAAGGGTTACAGAGTTCGGAAGTACGACAAAGCCAGCAATAGCCGCAGCTAAAGCAAAACCAGACATTTTCCAAAGGCCATAACGTGAGGACTTTTGATCTTGAATGTCATCAAGAACATGTTGCATCACCACGGGTTTGTTTTTGTGGTGTTGCGCGAGCCCATCAAGTTTGGAGGTTACTTGCTTTAAGAAATCATCTTTCATTCGGATGATCCTCCTAGATGTGGATTCAAATGTGCGAGAGCATTGCGTAAGCCTTGAATCGCACGGTGGTAATGAGTTTTAACGCTGCCTTCAGAGCAATTCATGATTTGTGCAGTGGTTGCAGTATCAAAACCTTCCCATGCACGTAACATAAATGCTTGCTGCTGACGAACGGGAAGACCAGCAATGGCTTCTTGAATTTCATCCGCAGTGACAGCTTGACTTAAAAAGTCTGAAGGATTCAGCGCTCTTTCATCGACCACCTCATTGACTTCAAAATCGTCATCATCAAGACTGACTTTTTTGAAGAAAGAAAAGGGTTGTGCTCGACGTGCTTCTTTACGACGCCAATCCTGTAGTTTATTGGTTAGAATGGTATAGAACAGGGGATACCATTCTTCCGTAGATCGATCAGAATAAGATTTATGTAATGAAATAAAGGCTTCTTGCACCAAATCCATGGCGATACCCTGCTGGTTTTGGGTGGCACTTTCCATCATGACTAAAGCACGACCAGTCACTTCTTGCATGAAGTTTTTTAGGCGAGACTCGGCGGTACTCTTAAGAGTACTAGAATCTTGCGTTTTAGACTGTTTGGGTGCTAAATCCATAGAGATGGAAAATCCTGTCATCGGATACCCACCATTATTTCCTCGATCATGTGCCTATAACGTTGGAAATAATGGTTTGGTTGACAACACAAGTAATTATTTTTTCTAGTGTAATCTATTTTTTCTGCTGAGCCGAATTTAGTTAATATAACTTAACGATTTTAAAGTCGTTGTCGTACCATTTCAAAAAAGCAGATTGAACCCGCAATAGCGACATTGAGAGATTCTTGGCCACCGGGCTGTGGGATGCTCAGTGCTTGAGCATGTGCTAAAGCAAAGTCAGAAACCCCTTGGCCTTCATTACCTAAGATCCAGACACAAGCTTGTGTTAAATCTTTTTGATATAAACTTTCAGCCTGATGTGAGCTGGTCACATACACTGGAATTTCAAAGCGTTCGAGTACATCTTCGATGGCAACGTTTTCATAGGTGTTAAGTGAGAAGTGTGCACCCATGCCTGCGCGTAATACACGTGGTGACCAGAGTGCAGCAGAACCTTTGGTACAAATGACTTGCTTGATACCTGCTGCTGCAGCAGAGCGGAGCAGTGTACCTACATTGCCTGGATCTTGAATGTTTTCCAAAATCAAGGTATCGAAGCTAAAGTCTACACTTTGGCTTGAACTTGGTAAGTCTACAACTGCCAAGAAGGGCAAAGTGGTCCCCAATGTGCTTAAGTCACGATATAGGCTTTCCGCAATGACAAAAACAGCACCTTCATATTCATCTAAAATATCGCAAATATCAGGGTGTTCGAGTGCATTTTCAGTGGTGAAAATAGAATTGAGTTTCTTCTTTTTTTCAACCCAAGCTAAGCCTAAGTGTGTCCCTTCAAGCACAGTTTGACCCTGCTTTTTACGGTAACTACTTTGCTCTATTAAACCGCGCAGATGTTTAATCTTTGGGTTGTCTTTTGATTCAAGGAAAATAATCGACATGGAGGAGACTCATGCGCATAACGCGTCAGATGGTTATGCGCATTTAAAAAAATTAGTTGTGGTAGCCAGTCACTAAATTGACTTCGTTTTTAGAACCAATAATCACAGGGACACGTTGGTGTAGGTCAGTTGGTTCGATGTCTAAAATACGAACGCGACCCGTTGTTGATGCACCGCCAGCTTGTTCAATTAGCATACTCATAGGGTTTGCTTCATACATTAAACGCAGGCGACCTGCTTTTTTCGGATCTTTGAGGTCGTATGGATACATGAAAATCCCGCTACGGCAAAGAATACGGTGAATGTCGCCCACCATACAAGCCACCCAACGCATATTGAAGTCTTTCTCACGTGGACCTATTTTACCTGCGAGAAGTTCTTCAATATAACGTTTTACTGGGTTTTCCCAGTGGCGTTGGTTTGATGAGTTAATGGCATATTCTTTGGTATCTGCTGCCACTTGAATATTTTCAGAGGTGAGCAAGAATTGTTGAGTTTCTGGGTCAAAGGTAAAGAACACCGTACCTGCGCCGACTGTTAGTGCCAACATGGTTGATGGGCCATAAAGTACATAACCCGCAGCAACTTGCTGGTTGCCTGCTTGCATAAAGTCTTCAGCTTGTGTCACTGCATTTTTTGCAGGCAAGATTGAGAAAATAGTCCCCACACACATATTGATGTCGATGTTGCTTGAACCATCAAGTGGGTCAAATAAAACTAAATATTTGCCATTTTCTTGAGCTGGCGTGAATTCATCCAATTCTTCAGATGCTAAGCCACCAACTTGTGGGTGGACTTTTAGAGCATCAATCAAATAATCATTTGAAATCACATCCAGTTTTTTCTGTTCTTCACCTTGCACGTTTTCATGCTGCGCGCTACCTAAGACACCAGCTAAAGCACCTTTTTGTAAAGCTTGATCGATGGTTTGGCAAGTAGCAACAATGGTGCTAATCACTTGTGCCAATTCAGGCGTAAGATTTCCCGTTTGTTGTTCTAAAAATTGGGACAGATTGAGATATGACATAAGGGGGAGGACTCCACTAAAACTTGAATACGTAACAAAATCAACATTGCGCTATATTTTAGTCGAGAACGAGACAAAAGAACAATTAAACTCGACTATTTGCTGCGATTTTACCCTTGCAAGTCTTGTGGAAAGTGCTATGTTGATGGAAGGAATATCAGGTAAAAATAGGAGCACAACAATGACAACGCAAAAATTTGATGCGACTCCAACGCCGAGCGAAGGGATTAACTTAGATGATATTTCAGACGATAGCGTGAAAAAAGCGTGGCAAGACTACGAGGCGAAAGCTGAGTATAAAAAGTTCAATAAACATGACATGATTGAATCTATGCAACATGCTGAAGAGTCTGATGAAAATCCCAAGCCTGAACAAGTTTAAGTCATAAAAAAGCGCTCATCGAAAGGAGCACTTTTTTTATTTCAGTTGTGATACCAGCATTATTTTAAAAGTGGTGGCACTGCTTCGTAGTTAATTTCTACGCGACGGTTTTCTTTCCATGCATTTTCGTCATGGCCTGCATTGATTGGCATTTCTTTACCGTAACTAACGGCTTCAAGTTGGTTTGGACTCACACCTGTGGTGATTAAGAAACTTTCAACCGCTTTGGCACGGCGCTCACCCAATGCCATATTGTATTCACGTGTACCGCGCTCATCGGTATGACCTGTTAACGCCACGCGCGAATTTGCATTTGCCATTAAGAACTGCGCATGGGCTTGTAGCGTTTGGTAATCATCATTGCTGAGGTCGCTACTGTCATAGTCAAAATGTACAACGCGTTTTGCTAAAAATGCTTTGTTGGCTTCAGTCACGCCTTTTGCCGATGCACCTGCAAGATTTTGTGCATTTAAAGCTGCATCTTCACTTAGACCTTGAGTATTGACTGTGGTTGAGCCATTTGGGTTTTGACCCGCTTCAATTGTTGCAGCAGGTTTACGGCTCGCACATCCTGTAACTACAAGAGCAGTCGCTAAGATTGGAAGGGCTAAAAGCTTGATCGATTTCATTCTTCATCTCCATGAAAATTGATGATTATTAAATGACTAGTCATTAAAAAGTTATTTGGGTGCCCAAGCAGGTTCACGGACTTCACCTTGTTCACTTGGTAAATTCATACGGAAACGGCCATCCAGTGACATGATCGACAACAAACCACGTGAACCTTCACGCGTTGCATAGACCACCATCTGCCCATTTGGGGAAAAACTTGGTGATTCATCCAAACTGGTTGGCGTTAAAATATTGGTGACACTTGAGTTTAAATCTTGAATAGCGACTTTATAGTTACTACCGCTTGGGCGGTGTACCAGTGCTAGCTTTTTGCCATCGGCACTGAGCGTACCACGTGCATTGAACGCGCCACGGAAGGTCAGACGGTTATAGCTGCTATTTGCCAAGTCATAACGGTAAATTTGTGCAGAACCACCACGGTCAGAAGTAAAAATAAATGACTTACCATCTGGTGCATAACGCGCTTCAGTATCAATGGCACTGTCATTGGTCATACGTTGCAGTTGACGGGTTTCCAAGTTCATTTGGTAAATTTCTGGGTTGCCATGCATAGAAGCGGTGAACAACATACTTTTCCCATCTGGTGAGAAGCTTGGCGCGCCATTTAGACCACGGAAGCTAGCAAGCTTTTCGCGAGCACCTGTGGAAAGGTCTTGGACATAAATTGCAGGGCGTTTGGTTTCAAACGAAACATAAGCAATTTTCTTGGCATCTGGTGTCCAAGCAGGCGATAAAATTGGATCGCGTGACGTTAAAATTGTACGTGGTTGCTCACCATCAGTATCCGCGATTTGTAGTGTATAGCGTTGTTCCGGTGTAGCTGGATTACGTAGCACATAAGCAATACGACCGCTAAAGTCTCCTGGAATACCAGTTAATGCTTGATAAATAGCATCACTAATCATGTGTGCAGCAGAACGAACGCGTGATGCTGGAACAGTTAATAATTCATTTAAAAGATATTGTTGTTTTTGGACATCATACAGTTGGTAATGAACCTCGTAGCTACCATTTTCAGTGGTTTTTACTGTTCCTGTAACGACATATGGAACACCTGCTGCTTGCCAGTTGGCTGCGTTCGGATTATTCATGCTGGCCGTTGCAGGTAAATTTTTGGAAGCGCTGGTAAATTTCCCTGAGCGGTTTAAATCCGTTTCTATAATAGGATAGAGGCTACTGTCATTGCTAAAAGGTACGATTGCAATTTTAGGCGCTTCTTCAGGTGCTTTTGCAATTTCTAAATGAAGCTGAGCATGCGCTTGAGTCACTAAGACTGGGCTGAAAGCAGTTAAAATGGCTAGGCTAAGAAGGTGTTTACGCGTCATTTCCATCATTCGTTATTTACTCAAACAAACGGCTTTTATTGTGGGTTTAATTGTTCTACATAATGGCATGATTTTCTAATATTAAAAGCATGAAATTATGACTGATCTGTTATAACACTGTGAAAAATGAGTAAGAATTAAGTCGTTTAAACGTAAATGCAAAAACGGGTAGGTAGATATGTGTGATAATGGGGAGTGGCGATTTGCTTGTATTGAGTGAAATATCGACTGAAATTAAAGATATTGCACGGATTGTTATTGAAAGCTAAAACAGATTAAACGTATTTAAAATAAGTTATTTCAGTACTTAAAAATACTGTGAATATGGCTGGAAAAATCCCCCTGACTGTTCAGAGGGATTTGAGTTATTTCGCAGTAAAGGATGAGGTAAAGCTTTGTGCTTGCCTGCGTGCTTCTGGATCTGAAGGCATTGGATAGGGTGCCGCAGAACGAACAGCTGCTTCAACGCTGGCTTTCATGTCAGGGTCACTGGAGCTCACGATCACAGAACGTACAGCGCCACTATCTGAAAGCGTGACACGTGCAGTCGCGGTTTTACCCGTTGAACCTGCTGGGGTATCCCAAGCACGCTTAATTTTATTTTCAAAGTCGCGCTTTGCCGTTGAAGCAATTTGCTTTGCTTCAGCTTTCTTTTGTGCGGCTTCTTCGGCAGCTTGTTTTGCAGATGAAGCACGTGCTTCTTCAGCCGCACGTTCTTTGGCTTCAGCATCGGCTTTACGTTTTGCATCAGCAGCGGCTTTGGCTTTTTCGGCATCAGCTTTGGCTTTTGCGTCAGCATTTGCCTTAGCTTTATCCGCATCAGCTTTACGTTTGGCATCAGCGTCAGCTTTGGTCTTCGCAGCATCTGCTTTAGCTTTAGCTTTAGCATCAGCATTTGCCTTGGCTTTATCGGCATCTGCTTTAGCTTTCGCATCAGCGGCGGCTTTCGCTTTGTCCGCATCGGCTTTACGTTTTGCATCAGCGGCAGCCTTGGCTTTATTGGCATCAGTAATTTGTTGCTGCTTTTTAGCGAGATCTGCTTTCTTTTGTGCCTCTAGCTTCGCTTTTTGTACTGCCTCTGCTTTTTTCAATGCTTCTAAGTTTGCTCGGCGTTTGGCATCTGCTTCGGCTTTCTCAGCATTTTTAGCTTGCTCCGCTGCACGGGCAGCAGCACGTTCTTGCTGAGCTTGTAGTTTTTCAGCTTCAGTCTTTGCACGTGCCTGAATCTGCTGCTGTAGTTCAGCTTTACGCGCTGCCGCTTCAGCAGCTTTGGCATCCGCTGCTGCTTTTTGAGCGTCGACTTTTGGTACAACGGGTGTTATAGGTGGTGCTGTTGGGATAACAGGTGAAGGTTCTACAGCGGGCGGGGCAGTTTGTGTGATTTCTTTGGCGACATTTTCATGTGCTGTTTCCGTAAACTCTGTTTCTTCAAGCGTAACAGGCTTTAAGTCCTCAGGTTTGATGAGCACAGTTCTAATTTGCTTCGGTGGCTCTGGTGGTTTACTCATACCAAGATAAAGTAAGCCAACAACAGCAATCACATGGACACCAAAGGTAAATCCAAGCGCGATGGCTTTTTGTTTAAAAGGTGGCTTTTTAAAATCTTTCATAAATTACTTTAATGGCTCTGTGAGTAATCCAACTTGGCTGAGACCCGCTTCTTGTAGGCTGTTCATGAGCGACATGACTTCGCCATAAGAGCGTGACTGTTCACCTTCCACAACAACGGTTAAAGTTTTATTTTCAGCCTGAGCTTGTTGCTGTGCTTCACTTAAAATAGACGTCAATTCAGATAAAGCCAAAGGTTCAGCTGAACTGTGTGTTTTATATTTAAGGAAATAGCGACCTTCTTTATCTAAGCTGACCATTGCAGGTGCATCTTTTGATTCAATGGGGTTGCCATTGGCTTGAGGAAGATCGACATTGATGCCGCTCGTAATCATGGGTGCGGTGACCATAAAAATCACTAATAATACGAGCATCACGTCAATATATGGGACGACGTTCATCTCACTTTTTAGTGGTTTCTTAATGCGCTCGAAGCGTCCTGAACGTTGAATTGCCATTAGTCATGTTCCTTAGTTTCACCCAAAGACTGACGTTGTAATAACGCAACCATTTCTTCTGCAAACAAAGCACGATCGGAGTAAACTGTTTCGCCTTTTCCGGTGTAATGGTTAAATGCCAGTACTGCAGGAATCGCTGCAAATAAACCAATCGCTGTAGCAATAAGGGCTTCAGCAATACCAGGTGCAACCGTGGCAAGGGTGACTTGATCTACGTCTGCTAAACCGATGAATGCATTCATGATGCCCCAAACGGTACCAAATAAGCCAACATAAGGCGCAACAGAACCAATGCTGGCCAAAGCACCTAAGCCTTGTTCAAGTTGGCTTTGGTCACGACTTAGACCGACGCGTAAAATACGTTCTGTGCCTTCAATGGTTTGTGCTGGAGCAGCATTGCGTTTTTTTAGTTTTAAAAACTCGCCTAAACCTTGATAAAAAATATCCTCAAGGCCGACACGTTTGGAGTTAAGTTGCGCATTGTTATACAGCGTGTTTAATTCAGCGCCTGACCAAAAGATTTTTTGGAAATGGTCATCGTCTGCCTGTGCTTTTTTATAACTCATGTGTAACTTGGCAATCAGATACCAGCTAAACAGCGAGGCCAAAAGTAAAGCCAGCATTACCAGTTGTACGACTGGGCTTGCTTGTAATATTAGATCTGAAACTTGAAGAGATGATTCGAGTTGAGTTGCCATAGTTACTACATGTGCCAATAATTTTTTTAGTCTTGTCCTAATTCTTTTAGAATCAGTTCGCGGATTTCATCGGGAAGTCGACGTGGTTTCATTTCTGAACTGATACATGCCAATTCGACCTCACCAGATGCAAGCATGATTTCACCACGATAAATATTTTGTTGCAACACAAATGACGTAGCCTTACACGAAACAACACTTGCTGTAACAGTAATTAAATCATCCATTAAAATTGGACGTGAATATTTCACATTAATTTTGTGTACAACGAAGTTATAGTCTTTTTGATGCCAGTAATGATCTACACCAGAAGCACGTAACCACTCAGTACGGGTACGCTCCATAAAGCGAATATGATTGGCGTGGTAAACAATGCCACCTGCATCAGTATCTTCAATATAGACACGAATGTTGAATTCAAATTTATTCGCCATGAGAGTATTCCGTTTTTCCAGTTGTACGAGTCGATTTAGATTGACTTGGCGCTTTTATATTTAAGGACAGGGTCTTAAAATTGATGCACGTCAAAGTACTAATGCGTCGCAGTTTAGCATTATGAGATTTCACTCCAATGGCACAAGATGTCAAATATTGTGATTCATGACTGTTGGGGGAGTTGAGCGCAGTATGGCTATAAAAATATAAGGATAAGGGAATGAATGGTTATTTTAAGCTGCTGCTTATTTTGGCTGTGGCATTTGCGCTGTGGACATATTGGCTTAAACCTGAGCAAGGAAGCAGAAATTTAGAGTTATATTCACCGATTGAAAATGTACAGCAAATTGAAGGCTACACAATTACTTCCTTAGAACCATATGTAGGAGAGTTTCGTGTGCTGGCGCGTGAAAACTATAGGATGGGTCGTGAAGCAGAGCTGAGTCCTGTGGATTTTGCTTTAGGTTGGAATGAGATGGCGAAGCCAGAGGTCTATAAGCAACTATCTATTACACAAAGTAATCGTTGGTATTATTGGCGTTATGAGAACAATCCACCCATTCCAGTAAATGACATTGCCTCGAGTAGTGCCAATACTCATTTGATCCCAGCCAATAAAGTTGTTGCACAAAAGCTTGCAGATATTGAGGCAGACGACATGGTTTATTTAAAAGGGCAACTGGTTGAAGTTAAATCGGCTGATGGTTGGACATGGCGCAGTTCACTGAGTCGGACAGACACAGGAAATGGGGCGTGTGAGTTAATGCTGGTCGAAGAGGTGAGAGAAATTTCCTCTTTATAAATTGTCGAGAGGGGATGTATAGCCAAGGCTTGTGATGGATTCTCGTTTAAAAAAAAGATAATGTTATTTAAATATTTTATAAATGCATACCCAGTATTGTATTAAGAAGCTGACTAATAGAGCGACTAGGTATAACTTTATTAAAACGTGAATAATAACTTAAAATGGCATTAAATTTGCTTTTAGCGTTATGTAATTAAATTAGGGAAATTTACATATGTCAACGCGTTTAGCATTATCTATAGCTGTCACATCTGGTCTTTTAGCACTTTCATCTTTCACTTTTGCTGATGACTTTCAGGTTTTAAAACAACTAGAAAATAATCCAATGTTATTAAAAAAAGGTGAATATCAAGGGAATTATTATGTTCCAAGTACATTAAAAACAATTACATGGGGCTATTTACCAAATAAGAATGCTAAACCAGTATTAACAGTTCCATCGGAAAGTACAGTGACCTTTGATACTGTTTCACATGAAGGATTGCTTGAAGATCAGGGGAGAGATGCTGAAAAGTATTTTTCATCGCATGGGGTTGAATCTGAAAATGTTCTAGATGAAGCAAAATTAATTACGCGCTCCAATTTAAAGCATGATTTTCATAAAGATGGTCCACACATCATCACAGGTCCAATTGCAATTGATGGTGCAATGCCTGGGGATATTTTAAAAGTTGAAATCTTAAAAGTTGAACCACGAGTTCCTTATGGTGTGATTTCAAATAGACATGGAAAGGGTACATTACCTGAGTTTCCAAAGCGTAAAAAGATGGATGGAGCTTCAGCAAATAATCCAGATGCATATGGTAATGTTTCTATCTTTACGCCAATTGAAAAAAATAAAAATGGAATTTGGGAAGGTGTTTTAAAAACTGATACAGGCCCATCAATCCGCTTTCCTTTAAACCCATTTATGGGAACTATGGGGGTGGCTGCAAATACAAGCGAACCTGTGCATTCAGTACCCCCATCATTTTATGGAGGAAATATTGATATTAATGAGTTAAGTGCTGGGGCAACGGTGTACTATCCTGTACAAGTGCCAGGTGCACTGTTCTATACAGGTGATAGTCATTTTGTTCAAGGAGATGGTGAAGTTTCCTTGACTGCTCTTGAGGGATCAGCACGGGCAACGTTTAAAATTACATTGTTAAAAGCGGGCAAGGATAAAGTACCTGGTAAAACCATTAGACAACCTCTAGCAGAGAATGCGGAGTTTTGGATTACGCCTGGTTTAGACGAAGATTTGGACGAAGCAATGCGTAAATCAACACGTGAAGCGATTCGCTTTTTGGTTGATGAATATGGTATTTCAGAAGAAATTGCATATGCTTATTTAAGTGCCGCTACAGACTTTGAGGTATCCCAAGTGGTTGATCGTACCAAAGGTATTCATGCCATGATCCGTAAAGCAGACTTTAATGAGTTTAAAGAAACAAAGAATAGATAGTGAACCAAAAAGAAGGCGGCATTAAGCCTCCTTCTTTTGCATTAAACAGGTATTTTAGGGTTTATCCTTCGGTTCAGGCGGTGTCATACCAAACTGCAAATACGCCATATTGGTGGCAATACGGCCACGGGCTGTCCGCATGACATAACCTTGTTGAATCAAATATGGTTCAATCACATCTTCTAAAGTACCTGAGTCTTCAGCCATTGCAGCTGCCAAAGCTTCTACACCACCAGGGCCGCCATCAAAACGTTCAAGTAACATACTCAAATAACGACGGTCTAAAGTGTCTAAACCATCTTTATCGACATTGAGCATATCGAGTGCACGCTGAGCCATATCTTGTGTCACTTCACCAGTACCTTTGACTTGCGCATAGTCACGGACACGACGCAGTAAACGGTTTGCAATACGTGGTGTACCACGTGAACGACGTGCAATTTCTGCTGAACCTTCACGTGTAATAGGTACATCCATCAAATTGGCAGAACGAGTCACAATATGTGTCAAGTCAGTGACTGAATAGAATTCAAGGCGTTGCACAATACCAAAACGGTCACGTAAAGGAGAGGTGAGGAGTCCAGCACGTGTGGTTGCGGCAACTAAAGTAAAAGGGGGTAAGTCGAGCTTAATTGAACGCGCCGCAGGACCTTCGCCAATCATAATGTCGAGTTGGTAGTCTTCCATGGCTGGGTAAAGAATTTCTTCAATCACGGGGGAAAGACGGTGAATTTCGTCGATGAACAGCACATCACCTTCTTCAAGGTTGGTCAGCATGGCTGCCAAATCCCCAGCCCGTTCTAGTACGGGGCCTGAAGTCGACTTGAGGTTTCCATCCATTTCACGGGCAATAATATTGGCAAGTGTGGTTTTACCTAGTCCCGGTGGACCAAAAATTAAGGTGTGATCGAGTGCTTCACCACGACCACGGGCTGCGCCAATAAAGATTTCCATTTGCTCACGAACCACGGGCTGACCGATGTAGTCATCGAGTGAGGTCGGGCGGATAGCGCGGTCGATATGATCTTCGGGTTTTTCGGAACCACCGATGAGACGGTCTTGCATATAGTTAAATCAATCTCTGGCTGAACTTTCGAGGCACAGCCTCAAATTATGATTTGTGTTTAGGTACCATTGTGTAGGCATTGCCTTACTTTTGAAAGATCAAAATGAGGGCTTTTAAATATATTTAAAAGTCCGCAAGTAAATCTTGTGTTGGATTGAGGATATGTCCTTATATCCCAATCCAACATGGCGACATTCATGTCGCCTTCGTGTATCCAATTTAGGTATATTGGTGTGTCTATTTGGATTATTTATTCATCGATTTGAGTGCAGCACGGATGATGTCGCTCGCTTCAGTAAAATCACCTTTTGCAGCATTGACCAATTTCTGTGCTTCTAAAGGTTTGTAACCTAAAGACTGTAATGCAGCTTCGGCTTCTGCAACGGCAGAGTTGCCTGTGAACTGGATTTGTTCAACGGTTGAGTTGCTTGGCGTTGTGCCTGAAGACATCGCTTTAAAGCGATCACGTAACTCAATCATCAAACGTTCAGCAGTTTTTTTACCCACGCCCGGTACTTTAACCAGTGTATTGATATCTTCATGCTCAACAGTATGAATCAGCATATCGACACTAAGCGTGGACAAGATACCTAAAGCCATTTTAGGGCCGACACCGTTGACCTTTAATAGGGTGCGGAAAATGATTTTTTCTTGTTGATGCAAAAAGCCATAAAGCAGTTGAGCATCTTCACGCACGGCAAGGTGCGTCCATAAGGTAATTTTTTGGCCTTTTTGTAGTTGGCAGAAGGTCGTCAGTGGTGTATCAATTTCATAACCAACACCATTTACATTTAAAAGTACGGTGGGTGCTTCTAGTGCGAAGACTTCACCAATAAGACATCCGATCATGTTGTGTGATTCACTTTTTATCAATGGTTACATAGTAGTGAGCATTACGCAGAAAGGCAAAAGGCTCACGGAAAATTGAGTTCGGATTGATGGCTTTATCATCAAACTGGATGTTGATGACTTATTTAAATCAATCCTGCCTTATTGCCTTGTAACTCTTGAGACAAGTTATACGCTTGGTGGTCTGAAAATTTAGAAATAATATCTAAGACCTGCATAATGTTTTCATAATGGTTACTGCCAAAGTGCGCACCAGAACGACATAAAATCGCCATTAAGCGTTGTTCTTTAAAGCTCAATGTTTTATGCGGTGTAGTGAGCGGAATAAAGGCATCTAAAATATTTTGCAAACTTTGATGGGCAATAATTTCCAAACCAGCTTTTTGCGGGTGTTCAAATATTTTATCGCGTGCTAAATCCTTTGCACGGTTAATGCCTAACTCAATGTCAGCAGCACAGTATTGCAGTAAGCTGCCCGCCAGTTGTCCGTTTAAAATTTCAAAATGATGCTTAGCAAAAGCAGATGTGACTTCTTCAACCAGACGTTTCATCACTCGTCCACGCAGAGCCGCAATTTTTTGCTGCCAAGTGGTATCTGGCATCGACAGTTCAGTTGGTGCGCTATATTCACCAAGCAAGCTTAAAAAAATCGGTTCAACTTCTTCATAAGACAACATGTTTAAGATAATGCCATCTTCAAGGTCAATCAGGGCGTAGCAAATATCATCTGCTGCTTCAAGTAAATAAGTCAGTGGATGACGACAATAATGATATTCACCCAGTTGAATCAGTCCGAGTTGCTCTGCAATTTGTTGCAGGATTTCTTTTTCTGCCTGATAGCAGCCAAATTTGGCACGTTTACTGGCAGGGGTATTGCCTTGTGATTCGATGGTTTTAGACAACCATGGATATTTTAAATAAGCCCCAAGTGTTGCATAGGTCAGACGCATGCCTCCATCATTAGGGTGATAGTCAATTTTAGTCAGTAAGCGTAGACCTTGGGCATTACCTTCAAACTGACGCACATCGGCTTGTTCTTCTGCGGAAAGTTTCTCTAAAAAGTTTCCATGTGATACATCGTCAAACCATTCGCGAATGGCATATTCCCCTGCATGGCCAAACGGAGGATTTCCAATATCATGTGCTAAACAAGCCGCTTGAATAATGGCTCCAACATCGGCAGGGGAAATCCACATTGGTAGTTCGTCTTTGATTTTTTCCGCTGCGAGCATGCCAAGAGAGCGGCCAATACAGGAGACTTCGAGCGAATGCGTTAAACGAGTATGAATGCCATCGTGTTGAGTCAGTGGATGGACTTGGGTTTTTCGGTTCAGTTGGCGAAAACTTTGGGAAAAAATAATTCGATCATAATCTTTGTGAAATGGGCTACGTGCCAATTCGGTATTTTGTTTTTTACTTCCAATACGAACTGTTGAGAGCAGTTCCAACCAACGCATTTGCATCATTTATCGTTATTCAGTGAGTTATTGGCTTCATCATGCCAAAAAAGTGTGACGAGCTCTAGAGGGCTGCGACATAAGTTGTCTTTTAATTTATGACTTTTGGTTTTCCCTATACTTTTCACCATTATTCTGAAAAAAATGGATGATGAAATCATATAAATTCATTTCAATCATCTGCCATTTATTTCGTGCTGAAAGGGGGGAAACAATCATGATTGTTCTAAATTCCACTCTGTTTTGATCAAGCATGACTAGGGTGTGTTGACACTTTTAGCTTAAAAAAATAGCGAAGTAGTAAAATCAAATC
>ENA-OFDP01000049-OFDP01000049.1-metagenomes-genome-assembly--contig:-NODE-49-length-57613-cov-6.098179_pt1 | contig 57613 bp, 53 predicted proteins | sample MGYA00153389_OFDP01 | MGnify analysis MGYA00153389
CCGAGAGACAGGGAAGCGAGTACGGCACTGGCTTAGTCATTCAGCGAGACGGCAACCGCACCTTAATTATCACTAACCGCCACGTCATATTTGACCAAGCTACACGAAAACAAGGTCAAAACATTCAAATCGAATTTTTCAGCGAACCCCCCTCTGGCAAACTCAGGATGCGGCGAAATGCCAGAGTTCTAGGCATGACTTCTGCCGATGACAAATTCGATATCGCCGTCTTAGAAGTCACTGGCCCCCTTCCCGACGATATCAAACCCTTGCCCACTTCCTCAAACCCCATTCAGCGCCAGATGTCTGTCCGGGCCATTGGCCATCCAGTGCGGGGCATCCCTTGGTCTATAGAACCGGGTACAATCAGCAGCTACAACAGCCAACAATTGCAAATATCCGGGACCGCCATCCAAGCGGGCAACTCCGGCGGCCCAGTCATCAATTCAGAAAATCAGCTTTTAGGCATTGTAGTAGAAGTTGATGGAGGCCTTGGTTTTGCCTATCCCATGTCTGTAATTATGGAAAAATTACGAGCATTGGGAATTAAATAAGGTTGCTAACGCCGCCTAATATAACCGCATTACCCAGTCAACAAAGGACATTATGAACGCCAAACTTTTATTTGCCAGCGTCATCGCCCTCACCCTCAGCCAAATACCCGCCCTCGCCTGTCCCGAAGGCAATCTCCGTTCCACCGACTACATCCGCCGAGACAACCGCTGCGAAGGCATCAAGCGGCAACCCGTCAGCGGCAATAGTTTGCGGTTAATTTCCATCGCCACCCGCAACATCCCCAGCTATCAAACAGAAGTCTCAATGAAAATTCCCGGCATCAACGGCGGCGGCAAGCCAGAAGTTAAAGTGCAATCTTTAGACAAAAACTATCAATTAGATAACCCTTCGCTTACTGAAAACAGCGGATTCTATACCTTATTATGGGATAGCTACGTTCTCAAGCGAGAGGAGGTTCCTAGCAATAGCCTGCGGGCCTTAGCATCAGTGAATTTCGGTTCACAAGTGGTGTACGTCCCAGTTATTTTAGGGCAAAGTTCTGGACAGTACGAATTTGTTTTCTATAGCCCCAGTCGGGTAAAATTCCCTGTCTTTAGAATTTTGCGAAACGGCAAAGAAGTGTACAGCAACCCCCGCAATATAGCCCAAACTAATGAAATGATTTTTACCTGGGATAGCCGCAATGCCCCAGCCGGCCGCTATGAATTGCAAATTGAGGCGGAAATTGAGCCACGAGGGAAGCCTACAGAGAAAATTAATCGGAAAATTGTCTTTGAACACAATCCTCAATGGCTGAAATAAATGCTTGTCAAGAATTCAGTTTGTAGTAATGACTGAAGCCCTTGAACCCCTAAAAAGCTTAGTACAAAGTATTTTTTTAGAATAAAGATCAGATTGGGCAGCTTACCAGCTTAAAATCACCCAGGATTAAAACATGGCACGCAGGCAAACAATTCAGCAGCAGATTGGTGCTTTTCTCCGCGCGATAAAGATAGATAAAATTGGGCAAATGCTGATTGCCACAGGACGACTGGTGACTTCTGGGATAAAAGCGGGGTTAAATTGGGTGATTAAAGCAGGACGACTGGTGATTTCTGGGATAAAAAAGGGGTTAAATTGGGTGATTAAAGCTTTAAAATCCCTCTCCACCTATCTATGGTCAAAAAAATTACTCACTTTTGTTTTAGGTCTCTTGCTAATCTTTGGCGGTCTAACGCTTGCCGCCTTTGTACCGAATACCCACATTTTTGAAAGCAATCTCACCGTAGAAGAGATGAGCTTTACATACGCGGGCAAAGAGCCAAAACTCTTTTTAGATACCGTTCGCGGCATCACAAGTTTAGAAATTGAAGGCAAACAAACTCTCAGTTTTACAGGAAAAATTCAAAGCAAATCTACGCCCGCACTAAATCAACTCACCATCTTAGAAATAGAGCCAATAGATAGCACAAGTAAGTGGTCAATTGCTACCGCAAACCTGAAACAATCTAGCGAATTAGAATTCACAGAACTGCGGCTGCAACCTGACACACAAGTTAATAAGCTGAGTTACGATACCTATCGCAATCAGCTTGCTTTTTCGCTGAGATCGAACACACCAGTAGAAAAACAAACTAATACTAATATATTACAGCTTTCTTTGGGAAATCAACCCCTGAAAGTTACCTTAGAAGGATATAAATTGAAAAATGTCAAATTGCCCATTGATTCAGAAAAACAAAAGCAGTTAGAATTTATTCTGACACCAAACAATCAGGAATTCCGATTAAACCTTGCAGATCCTGTTACTATCTATCTACAACCACCTGCACCCAAAAATAATGAATTTAAGCAATGGTTTAGAGGTAAAATAGAGGTAAAAAATGTACAATTTCAGCGTTTAGATAGAACAGGATCAAATCAGGGCGATAACTTACCTATTTCTACAATTCTTAATGGTGAAGTCCACATGGCAGAGCAGGAAAGGAAAATCAAGCGAAATCAATTTCTCATGGTGGAAGAACCCGGAATTAAACTGATCCGCTATCTTAATATTGTTCCCCAAAAAGGGTTAGAAGTCCGCATTTCTGGTAAATCGAAACTGATTCAGATCGGGTTAGATAAGGAGTTTCCGGTTTCCCGAATTCAAGCGAGTTGGCTAGATGGAGTTTTACCTCGCGATGCCATTATTGCGCTGATTTCTTTCTGTGCTGCTTCCTTTAGTTACTTGTTGTATTTTATCATTGATGATATTTCTAAATCAACAAGTAGAAATCCGTGATTTGAAGAAACGATCACATTAAATTTGGTATTATTAGGCCCAATCTTCTTGATCGCTTTTTTGTTTCCTGTAAACTTCACCTTTGGCGTGAATTTTACGGGTTTGTTCATAAAGTGTTTCTTCGGTATGATTCCATTGTTGCAGGACTTTTTTTAAGTCTGCTTGGATGTCTCTAGCGCCGGGAAAGCCTCGGTATCGAATTATTAATCTTGCTAATTCTGATAAATTGTGGTCGGTTGTTTCTCCGGCTAATAAAGTATTGACTGTAGTGCGATCGCGCCGATATTGCGGATGCTGCTGATCTTGAGTTTTTTCTACTGAATCCATATTTTTTTGTGGTAAAACGGTTTGTAGTGAAAACTTTAGTCCGCAGCATTTTGCGGACTAAAGTCCTCACTACGAACCTATATTATTAGGGTGAGTTGAGCGGACATGATATAATTTTACAAAAAAAGTGTTGTTGTTTTTCACTCAACCTCTAAGCACAGGTGCGTCGCTGTGAGAATTTTGAGCTTTGTTTAGGGATTTATCGCAGGCGACACACCCTACAACTACTTGGCTAACTCCGGCTGTAAATCTAAAGCTTTTTTTTGATAAAATAAACCTTCATTGGTTCGGCCTTGCTGTTCTAAAACTTTGCCTAAATTCCAATAAGCTCCGGCTAAATTTGGTTGAATAGCAATCGCTTTTTGGTAGTAAGTTATGGCATCATCTAGCCGTTCTTGTTTGTAAAACATACTGCCTAAATTAACATAGGCTTCGACAAAGTTAGGATTAAATTCGATCGCCTTTGAGTAGGCGCGTATTGCCGCGTCTGTTTTGCCTTGGGCTTGCAGGATATTGCCTAGGGTTTTGTAGGCGGCGGCAAAATCTGGTTGGTGGCGGAGTGTTTGGTAGCACTGGGCGATCGCCTCTACATATTTCTGTTGAGCATAATAAACTTCGGCAAGCTTGTTAAGGGCGATCGCCTCCTCAAATTTATCAGATTGTTGCAGTCGATCGCCCGTTTCTAAATGCTGCGAGGCTAACTCGGAATTTATCGTCATATACAAGAAGGAAGTTCAGCAACGGATTGTGGCATACCAATTCCGGTAGCATCGGAATTAATATTACCCGAAATCAGGACACGGCAGTACCGTGTCCCTACAATTAATCGGGGTAGGGATACGGCACTGCCGTCTCCTCTATATCATTCCGGCGCAGCCAGAATTGATATCTTAGCGTCAGACAATCAAGGAGACAAACGCCACACCTTAACTGTGTCGTCAAAACTCCCACTAACCAAAGTTTTGTCTTCAGGATTAAAAGCCAATTCCACCCAAGTCGAATGACCCTTCAGCGTACCCTCTATTTCACCAGTATTCGTCTGCCACAGCTTGATAGTTCCGCTCAAGTCCGCGCTGGCCAACCTTGCCCCATCGGGACTGAAAGCCAAGGACTTAACCTTATCGGAATGACCCGTCAGAGTCCGCAACAGAGAACCGTTGGGCTGCCCAGATTCATTGTTAGGGTTGATTTGTCCAATGACATTAGGAGACTCAATTTCATTGGCAGAATCTGGAAAAGTCCCCAACAGAGAAGCCTTGGACTCTGGGAACTCAGTATTAGTCTTGATATTATTGCTGATATCCCAAAGCTTCACCGTCTTGTCCCAACTGCCGCTGGCGAGAGTTTGACCGTCCGGGCTGATAGCCAGAGTCCAAACCGCCTCAGAATGACCTATGAGAGTCTGTTTCAATTGCCCAGTCTGGCAGTTCCAAAGTTTGACAGTACCGTCACTATTTCCAGTAGCCAGAGTTTCTTTGTCGGGACTGAACGCCACTGACTGTACTTCGTCAGAAAGCCCTTTAAACGTTTCTAACTCAACTCCGCCTTCGACTTGCCACAACTTCAAAGTTTTGTCTTTACCGACACTCGCCAGGGATTGGCCGTCGGGACTGAAAACCACCGAAAACACGCCGTCTTGGTGTCCGTCCAAAGTCCGAATTAACTTGCCAGAATACAGATTCCACAATTTAATCGTACCGTCAGCGCCGCCACTGGCGATCGTCCTGCCGTCGCGACTGACAGCCACCGACCACACGGGCCCTAAATGTCCGCCTAGAACCTTGAGTATCTTGCCGTGACGCTTGTGCAGCAGGTGAATTGTCCCGTCATTATTCCCGCTGACTATGACGCGGCCGTTGGGGGTGACTGCTACGGCCCAAACCGGGTTCTTGTCTTGATCCGCCAGAGTCCGCACTGCGGGCCCAGACTGCGATGCCTCAGCGCTGAAATTCTGCATGGGCGGCGGATCGAACCGAATTTCGGGAATGCTGGAAACAGGCTCACCAGAACTGAAAGCCTGCGGTGCTGGAGATGGCAAGCCAGAACCCAGCACTGCCGACAGCAGGGCAACCGCCGCTCCTCCCCAAAGGGCTAAAGTCCACTGGGGTTTGCTGACGATCGCCTCGATCGGTGTCGGGCCATATTTCATGTCTTTGAGAATTGCTTCGATCGATCGATAGCGTTTTGATGGTTCTCGCTCTACCATTTGATCCAGGATGCGGCCGAGCCGCGCCGAAACTGGTACTTTCAAATAATGCCTCCAGGCCCAACTTTCGGCTTGGATATCAAACAAATCAAAGGGCGACATTCCTGTTAGCAAGTGAATGCAGGTAACACCCAAACTGTAGATGTCGCTGCTCTTAATCGCTTTGCCTTTAATTTGTTCCGGGGCCGCGTATTCGGCAGAACCCGTTACTGTTTCTGTTTTGTGCGGCCCGCTGTTGGCAGGAATTGCCGCGCCGAAATCGACTAAAACCAGCCCAGATTGCTCGTCCCAAGAATGCAGATGCTCTTGAGCGATCGAAGCTGCGGAAGTTTGGGGAGTTTTGCGGTGAATAATGTTGGACGGTTTGATATCTTGATGAATTAGTTGATTGTCGTGAACAAGTTGCAAGACAGGTAATAATTCGCTCAGCAGATACCAAATTTGAATTTCTTTTAGAACACCTTTTTCTGAAAGCCGATCGGCCAAATTGCGACCTTCGATATATTCCTGAACTAAATACTGGCAGCCTTCGACTTCAAAAGATGCCAGCAGTTTTGGTATTTGCGGATGTTTTCCCAACTCGTCGAGGACTGAGACGGAGCCGCGAAATGTCCGGTTTAGCTGTGTGCTACCGTCGGTGACTGCTGTGGTCTGGTAGAATTGTTGAATGACACAGCGGGGCGCTGAAGGTTGGTCTTCATCGACTGCTAAAAAGGTGCGGCAAGTGAGACTTTGACCAAGGGTGTGAAAGACTCGGTAGCGTCCTTTGAGCAGCAAATTCGACTCGCAATTTTTGCAGACTGTCGCGCGATCGAGATTTTGGGGATTCTGACAATGGGAATTGATGCAGTAACTCATCTGTTTTTCCGCTGGAGACCCCCGTCAGACTTACAAAGTTGGTAGGGGAGGAAAGCGGGGCGGTGCGTGCCGCTTCCTGTGGACAAATTAAATAATTAGAATCTTTGCTTTATGATAATTGTTTCCCAGATTTTCGCCACAATTCCTGCGGTCGATCGCACATAAATTATTGCTGACTTTCCTGCGAGCGAGGTTTAATAGGTCGATAGATCGATCGGCCCGATTCCCTGTTACCGAATTAAGCTATACTGTCATTGCCGATACTTTTGGCGATATCGCAAAGTAAAGCAATCGCGAGGCACTGCCTAAAATCCACGATTCTCTGTTCTATGGAGTCATCTCAAATCCGGTAACATCGGAATTAATATTACCCACAGCTTTCGACACAGAAGTATCGTGTCCCTACAATTAATCGTGGTAGGGAAACGGCACTGCCGTGTCCTCCACATCATGTATGAGTCCAACCGGAATTGAGTTCAATCTAAAATCTCAAATCGATTCAAATTTAGACAACTGTTGCCAAACTAACTACTAACATTTAACTATTACTTATGCCGTTAATTCGCGTTCCCAAATCTTGGGAAATTCTCGATCCACAAATTACCTCAGAAGCAGCTTTTGTCAACCGTCGCCGCTTCATGACAAATTTAATTGGTGCTGGCGTGACTGCTTCGCTGCTACCGCTGACCGGCTGCAAAAGCAATACTAGCTCAAAAACTGCTTTGGATCAATCAACCGAAGCATATTCGGGATTGACCCGGAATCCTGACTTTGCCAAAGTCGATCGAGCAATTACCGACGAAGCCCTAGCTACAAAATACAACAATTTTTACGAATACGGCGGCACAAAATCTATTTGGCAAGCCGCTCAAGCTTTACCAACAGAAAACTGGAAAGTAGAAGTAGGAGGTTTAGTCAAAAATCCCCGCACTTATGATATTGACGACCTCTACAAAAAATTTCCCATCGAAGAACGAGTTTATCGATTTCGCTGCGTAGAAGCTTGGGCGATGGTAGTTCCTTGGGTCGGATTTCCCATGAAATTACTGATGGCTGATGTTGAACCAAAATCGAACGCTAAATTCGTTCGCTTCACCTCATTTTACGACTCCAAAATAACTCCCGGGCCCGGTTTGATGTCGCAATTTTACCCTTGGCCTTATACCGAAGGTATGCGGATCGAGGAAATGGCCAATGATTTAGCATTTTTTGCTACAGGTTTGTACGGCCGCAAGCTACCAAAACAAAATGGTGCGCCCCTGCGGCAAGTGATTCCTTGGAAATACGGTTTTAAGGGCGCAAAGTCGATCGTCAAAATTGAATTTGTCGAAAAACAGCCCGCCACTTTTTGGAATACAATCGGCGCCAACGAATACGCTTTTGAAGCAAATGTCGAACCCGACAAACCGCACCCCCGATGGTCGCAAGCCAACGAACGGGTAGTCGGCCCGGGTAACAGTTGGTCGTGGGAAACTCGCCCGACTTTACCTTATAACGGTTACGGCGAATATGTTGCGAGTTTGTACAGTTAATTGACGGAAAATCCCTCGTTTCCCTCGTTTCTAGGCTCTGCCTAGGAACGCAGCTCTGGAGGCTCTGCCTCCCTATTCCCGCGAGGCAGAGCCTCGGCTTCAGGCATTCCCAGGCTCTGCCTGGGAACGAGAAAAAACGGAAAAAACCTCCTATTATCCTCTATAATAAAAATTGATGAAGCTACCAAGGAATTGTTAAATGGTAACAACAACATCAACTCCCGTCGAGCAGCAAACTACCCCAGAAAACCGAGTTGTTTTAAAAGGTGTCAGTTGGTCAACTTTTAAGGCATTGCTGGCAGATGTTGGGGACGATAGAACTTGGAGAATTGCTTACGATAGAGGAGTATTGGAAATCAGGATGCCACTGGAAGAACACGAAGAACCCAAACGACTGATAGAAAGCTTTATTGAAGCTATTGTAGATGAACTGGAAATTGAACTTAGGAGTCTCGGTTCGCTGACTCTTGAACGGGAAGATTTAACTCGCGCTGTCGAACCTGATAGTTGTTTCTATATTCAAAATGAATCTTTAGTTAGAGGTCGAAATATCAATTTGCCAAATGACCCGCCACCCGATTTAGCAATAGAGTCAGATTACACGAATTCTTCGGTTAATAAAGATGCCATATATGCTGCTCTTGGTGTTCCCGAACTTTGGAGGTATCGGCGGGTATCTCTGCAAGTTTATCAACTAATAGAGGGTAAATATGAAATGTGCGATCGCAGTTTAGCTTTCCCCTTTTTACCCGTTGCCGAAATTCCGGGTTTCATCGAACAAAGCAGAACTATCGGACAGCGTTCGGCTGTACGTTTGTTTCGGCAAAGAATTAGAGAATTGTTGCCAAATCAAAAATAACACTTACATCTCTTCTTACTCCTTCTCTGCGTCCTCTGCGCCCTCTGCGGTAAAAAAATCCTTATTGTTCGCAAAACTCTGCAACTCTCCGCCAAACTCGCTCCAACAAATCCGGTGTGCTAACATCGAACCATTCAATTTCAGGATAGGCTCGAAACCATGTCCGCTGTCTTTTGGCAAATTGCCGTGTGTGCAAAATTGTTAAGTCTTTAGCCGCTTCAAGCTTAATATCACCCGCCAAATATTGTTTCATTTCCTGGTATCCCAGCGTGTTCAACAGCGGTAAGTCGCAGCCGTATTTTTTACACAAATATTCCACTTCAGCTAACCAACCGCGTTCTAACATTTGTTCAGTGCGCTGTTGGATCCGATCGACTAAAACGTCAATATCACAATCCAACCCAATTTGTAAAATAGGATAATTGGGGGGATTCTCGCCCTGCTGTTCGGAAATAGAGCGCCCGGTGACATAAAATACTTCCAGTGCTCTTAAAGTTCTGATGGAATCGTTGATGTGAATTTTTTCGGCGGCAGAGCGATCGACCTGCTGCAATATCGCGTAACATTGAGATTGTCCGAGTTCTGCGAATTGCGATCGTAATTCCGGTATCGGCCCTACTCTCGGAATTTTCAAACCCCTGACTACAGACTTAATATACAAGCCAGTCCCTCCCACCAACAACAGAGGAGAATCCACCACATCAGCAATAATTTTTTGAGCTTGCTGCTGGTACTCTGCGAGTGTTAGAGTCTCTGTCGGATCGCAGATGTCGATGAGGTGATGAGGTACAGAAGTGCGATCGACCTTTGTCGGTTTTGCCGTTCCGATGTCAAATTCGCGGTACACTTGACGGGAGTCCGCACTCAGAATCGAAGATTGCAGTCGCGAAGCCAAGGTCAAAGCCACTCCCGACTTGCCCGTCGCCGTCGCCCCACAAATCGTAATTAATCTAAACATAAGCCGTCGCACATTTAAAAAGCATTTTTTATTTCCCGATAAAAGCCATCAAATCCCCGAAACCTCTCTCCCTCGGCTAATTGACGGCGCTACGCCTCGAAAATACCCAACCCATCTCAAAACTATTCCTCTCCGTCCCCCCGATAAATTTCGCTTCAGAAAGCCCTAGCATCGCCATTTGACGGTTTTGTGCTATAGTTTTAGAAGTTTTCCCATTTTAGAAGCTTTTGGGGCTTTAGGCCTCATTATTGGAGCTATTTTTGTATGACCAGCAGCTACAGCGCCGACCAAATTCAGGTTCTCGAAGGTCTCGAAGCAGTCCGCAAACGACCGGGGATGTACATCGGTACCACAGGCCCGCGAGGACTCCACCATTTAGTTTACGAGGTTGTTGACAACTCGATCGATGAGGCGCTGGCTGGCCACTGCACCCACATCGAGGTTGACATCAATGCCGACGGTTCCGTTACCGTGACAGACGACGGACGGGGTATTCCGACTGGCATCGTTGCCAAGACTGGTAAATCGGGAGTAGAAACAGTAATGACTGTACTCCATGCCGGCGGTAAATTTGGCGGTGGTGGCTACAAGGTTTCTGGAGGATTGCACGGTGTAGGTATTTCTGTTGTTAACGCGCTGTCAGAGTGGGTAGAAGTGACAGTTTGGCGCGACCAAAAAGAACATTTACAGCGCTACGAAAGAGGCAATCCTGTCACCGAACTTAATGCCAAACCCAGCAAAGGCAATCGCACCGGTACTTCAGTTTCTTTCATGCCAGATACTCAGATATTTAGCACTGGCATTGAATTTGATTACACTATACTCGCCGGGCGCTTGCGAGAATTGGGTTACTTGAATGCGGGCGTTAGAATTACCTTTGGCGACCACCGTTTGGAACTGCTCAAAAGTGATGAACCTCGCATCGAAACTTACTGTTATGAGGGCGGAATCAAGGAATACATCGCCTACATGAACCGCGAAAAACAGCCTCTGCACGAAGAAGTGATTTATGTGCAAGGCGAACGCAATAATGTGCAAATAGAAGTGGCTTTGCAGTGGTGCGTTGATGCTTTTAGTGACAATGTTCTTGGTTTTGCTAACAACATTCGGACTATAGATGGTGGGACGCACTTAGAAGGTTTGAAAGCCGTTTTGACGCGGACGATGAATTCGATCGCCCGCAAGCGCAACAAAATCAAAGAACACGAGCCCAACCTCGCCGGCGAAAACGTCCGCGAAGGTTTGACAGCAGTGATTTCGGTCAAAGTCCCAGACCCGGAATTTGAAGGACAAACTAAAACTAAACTGGGTAATACCGAAGTCCGAGGAATTGTCGATTCTTTGGTAGGCGAAGTATTGACCGAATATCTGGAGTTCCGCCCCCAGGTAGCCGACTTCATTTTAGAGAAGGCTATTCAAGCTTTTAAGGCTGCTGAAGCTGCCCGTCGTGCACGCGATTTAGTCCGCCGCAAATCGGTCTTAGAATCGTCTCCATTGCCCGGAAAACTGGCAGATTGCAGTTCCAGAGACCCGTCAAAATCTGAAATTTATCTCGTGGAAGGTGATTCTGCGGGCGGATCTGCTAAACAAGGGCGCGATCGCCAATATCAAGCCATCCTGCCACTGCGCGGTAAAATCCTCAACATTGAGAAAACCGATGATGCCAAAATCTACAAAAATAACGAAATTCAATCGTTAATTACAGCCCTGGGTTTGGGGATTAAAGGCGAAGAATTCGATCCGTCGCAATTGCGGTATCACCACATCGTGATCATGACTGACGCTGACGTAGATGGGGCCCACATCCGCACGCTGTTGCTAACATTTTTCTACCGCTATCAGCGCGCACTTGTAGAACAAGGTTACATCTACATTGCGTGTCCTCCTCTTTATAAAGTGGAACGGGGACGCAATCATTACTACTGTTACAGCGAACGCGAAAGGAATGCTCTGATCCGCAATGAATTTCCGGCGAATGCCAACTATACCATCCAACGATTTAAAGGTTTGGGCGAAATGATGCCGACACAGTTGTGGGATACCACGATGAACCCGGAAACTCGGACGCTGAAACGGGTGGAAATTGACGACGCTGCTGAAGCCGATCGCATCTTTACGATCCTCATGGGCGATCGAGTCGCCCCTCGCCGCGAATTCATCGAAACCTACGGCCCCAAACTCAATATGCTTGACTTGGACATCTAAGTTAGTCATTAGTCAGCAGTCATTAGTCCTCGGTCATTAGCTAACAACCAATGACTGACGACTAATGACTAAACTGTTTGTGCTTTCTGCCGAGTCTAGGTTTTGTTATAAAAATTAATACAATCTCTCATTAAATCAGTCTAAGGTAATGACTTAGGTAATTTTTAGATTCTTGGCGCATCCATCGACTACCACAAAAATAGAAGGTTAGACAATATATTATGAGCATCAATTTAGCAACCAAATTGCGTGAGGGAACCAAAAAATCTCACTCAATGGCAGAAAATGTTGGTTTTGTCAAGTGCTTTTTAAAAGGCGTTGTAGAAAAAACTTCTTACCGGAAGTTAGTAGCAAACCTCTACTTTGTCTATTCGGCAATGGAAGAGGAAATGGAACGCCAAAAGCAGCATCCAGTTGTTTCAAAAATTTACTTTTCCCAGTTGAATCGGAAGCAAAGCTTAGAACAAGATTTGTTTTACTACTACGGTGCGAATTGGCGGGAACAAGTAGCTCCGTCAGCCTCAGCCAAAGCTTACATTAAGCGTATTCACGAAATCTCTGCATCAGAACCGGAACTGTTAGTTGCTCATTCTTACACTCGCTACCTCGGCGATTTATCCGGCGGACAAATCCTGAAGGGAATTGCCCAACGGGGAATGAATCTTACCGATGGAGAAGGTACTGCTTTCTATGAGTTCGCCGATATTCCTGATGAAAAAGAGTTCAAGACTAACTACCGTCAAGCAATGAATGAATTGCCGATCGACGAAGCCACAGCAGAGCGAATTGTGGACGAAGCTAATGCAGCTTTTGGCATGAACATGAAGATGTTTATGGAGTTAGAAGGCAATTTGATTAAAGCTGTTGGTCAGATGCTTTTCAATACCCTGACACGGAAGCGCGGCGCTGCTAGTACCGAATTAGCTACGGCTGAGTAAGTTAAGGCTTGCGGGCGACAATTTGAACCTCGGTTAAGAGGAAAACTTGAAATCCTGGGGGTTTGATGGCTGGTTTTATAGTCACCAAAGCTCCAGGATTTTGCATTGTGTTCCTCTGCAAAATCAGTCCGCGCGAGCGGAGCTATCCCGAAGGGAATCATCCGCCAGTAACTCCTCAAATTTTTCCGCTGTATCTCCGGCTACACCCAGAATTTGACCTGTTAAGGGAAAAATCGCCGGCAACAGTTCAATCAACGCCACCATTTCCACCATCCGCACAATTCCCAACACTTTCGCCTCAGTTGGTAGCAGTGCAGGTGTGGGGTATTTCGCCTCCAGATCAACCAGAATTGCCAGCGACTCAACCAAAGTCAAATCTTCATCTATTCATACAGGAATGCGATGGAAAGGGTTGATTGCGGAGAATTCCGGCCCAAATTGGTCGCCATCTAGGTTAAGGGCGATCGGCTCAAAAGCAATCTGCTTTTCCAGCGCCACCCACAGGCGGCGATCGTTCAGAGAAATTGGAGTGTAGTACAACTTCAGCATCGGATTCACCACCCGCGACACTACCAGTTTAGCTCCCAAACATCTTGATTGATCAGGGGTTTACCGAATAGGTAATTAGTCATGTCACATACTTTTGGACAGGCTTGACTGCAAGTGCGATCGCCCCCTTGGGTTGTAGTACGCGAAGTCAAGCGCCACCCCGTCCAAACAGCAATTTGTGAGGCTGTAGCTCAATTGGGAGAGCGTCGCTCTGTCACAGCGAAGGTAGCGGGATCGAAACCCGTCAACCTCGTCTCCGTTTCCGGGAGTTACGAGTTTTAAAGTCCCATAGGCAAATTGGTTTAAGCCGTCTGCCCCTCAAGCAGAAGATTGCGAGTTCAAACCTCGTCGGGAATCCCAGGTTAGGTGGCCGATCAGAAGTATTTTTAGATTGGCAATTCTGAGATAGTTAAGTTAAACTTCTAAGTGTTAAATAAGAGTTTGTGTGTGGCAGGCAATGAATAATTTTGTTCTTGAACCAACTCATGAAAATCTCGAACGCTATAAAAGAGTACAAGGTGAAGAGACTTATTGGCATACCGCAGATTTCTTTCTGTTTGACCCCAACATTAAAAATGAACTATCGATCATTTTCGATTCTTATATGGATGCATTTATGGAGTCTGATGAAGAGGACGAAGATGAGGCTAGTCGCAAAATTGCTTTTTCGATTGGCAGAATGATCGTCAAAGCAGCTAGAGAGATTGGAGTCTCACCCAAAGACTTTCGAGATCAGTTTAATAACTACGCAACAGTGATTTGGACTCCCATTTGTATATGGCGGAAGGATAATTTAGGTGAAATCAGCTATTCCTTAATGAGTGGTTTACAATGCAGCTCAAAAAAAATTTTATTACCCCCTTTCTAAAACAAAAAATAGCTATCGCCTATATTATTAACCTTTCCAGGGCGATCGCTTTAGTTGTTATCGCTTTAGTTGTTGAGGTAATTGCCTCGTGATGACGATGGCTTAGTTTGCAAAAGCGGGAATTGAGCCTATCCCAAACCCAATTTTGATAACTTCCATCAACTGTTGCATCTGATCTTTCAAGATTTCTTTGATTTCTGGCAGTGGTTTTCCTTCATACTCAGCTTGCTTACATATTTTCATCGCCTCGATATAGGCAACAGCTAGAAAACCTGTGCAGAGAGCAGTAGTAACAGCAGCAATACATTTGAAAATGGGGAATCCACTTACTGGATTGAAGTTGTCCAACCCTGGTAACAAATCGATTAGTTGATCTTTGAAGGGTAGTGTAGCTGTCATTCCGTTAAGCATAACACCAAATTGAGATAAAACGTCATGAACAGTTTGGATATTGTCATAATTAACTCCTGGCAAGTTGTTGAGAATTTGAGCCAGTTCAACCTCAATACCTGTTGTACCAATTACTGCACACAATTCTGAAAGAAGTTTCCCATCAAAATTGTAACCAAAGGTTTTGGAAATATCTGCAAGCATCCAAGATTGTAGAGTAGCTACTAGCGGTGTTTGCATCATTGGAACTGGCAACAATCGAGCGGTAAGTACCTTAGCGCATCCATCTATACACAAACCAAAAGATTTATCTGCCTTGGATTTCATCGCATTCAAAATTGCTGTTTTAGCAATCTCTTCTAGTAAATGTTCAGTGCCAAATAGTAAAGAGTCTAAACCGTAAGGTTTAATGTCGTAATGAGGTGTTTTTTCTCGCACTGCCATGACTGGGATAACTTTCTTAATTTCCGAAATGCCCCTGAGAAAAGGTTCTAACCAGCTTTTTTCCACTCCTGAAGCGCGAGTAATTACAGCAATAACTGGAAGTTCTTTCGCAATTGACGAAATCCAACGCCGATCGATTAGTGTTTCTCTTATAACTTGAGAGTTTACACAGTACCAAATTGCATGGATTTGGTCTTCTGGTTCTTTGTATTTCTGTTGCTTGATGAACTTAGCAATTTGCTCCTTGACCATATCCTGCTGTTTTTTATTATTTTCAAGTCCAGGTGTATCATAGATTGCTATTGGTAGTCCTGGCTTTTGATATGGTGGGTTTGAAATGCTGTTTGTAACAGAGTCGCTAATGGTACGATTCAACATTGAACTAATTAGTGTACTCTTCCCAGCCCCGGTACTGCCAATCACCAAAACGTTACATCTTTTAATCTGCTTGATAGCTGTTGGAAATCTATGACCAAAGCTTAAAACCATATCCAGCCACCGCTTTTTTATTTAAAGTTACGTCTATCAATATATCAGTTTTCCCTACACTCCCGCATCCGATTTTTCTGAATAAGTATTTTTCTCTCAGCCTTCAAATGGTTGTGATTGCTTGAGACAGAGCTCATGATCGACGCCGGAAGGGTGATACCGCTGGCATTTCCCGACATTCGCGTTTCCGTTGAGAGACTTTTGGGGTGAGTCAGGGCGATCGCACTAAATTTGAAAAAGTATTGACAAAATCAATCAGCTATGTTGTAGGCCTAGATGCGGGAGTATAGCTCAGTTGGTTAGAGCAGGTGACTCTTAATCTCAAGGTCGAAGGTTCAAGTTGACAGTAGGGTGCGTCGCTATCAGATTTTTTAGGTTTCTCAGTAGATGGCTGATGGCGACGCACCCTACGGCTATAATTTTTAAATCCAAAATCCAAAATCTAAAATCCAAAATTCAAAATAATTCACCTTCCCATGCCCCGATTAGGGGGCCGATCGTCCGGGACAGGCAAAGAACCAGGCCTTACCTGCCGCTCCAAATACTTGCTCAAAGCGTAAGCGATATCTCCCCGAGTCATCGGCTTCAAAGGATAAATCTTGTTAGTTGCAAGTTCAATATTAACAAACCCTTCATAAAGTGAAGTAGCTATAGATTTTCTAGCCCAATCAGGGATTTCGCCTGCATCTGGATGCTTAGCTAAAATCTCGGCAATGGTAGCTTCGGGAAACTGAAAAACCCCATAAGCTTGAGCAAAAATCGCCAAAGCTTCAGCGCGACTTACCCTTTGATTTGGGAAAAACATTCCGTCGCGATATCCACTCATCGTTCCCGTTTTTAGAGCAGTTTGAATCGCACTGTAAGCCCAGTAACTCTTAGGTACGTCCGGCAATTCCATATCCGGTTTCTGAGCTGTTTTCCGCCGTTCCAAACCAAAAGTTTTCACTAAAATCACCGCCAAATCGGCGCGGCTGACAATCCCGTCAGCATTAAAATTGCCGCTGGCATCTTTATTCATCAATCCTGCACTCACAACCCGGTCGATCGGGTCAATTGTTTGTTGAGCTTGAACCGCCATTGGCACTCCTTGCACTAGCGCGATCGCCAAAAAAACACACACTAACTTTTTCACGATTTTATAGCCGAAGGAAGGAAGAAGGAAGAAAGAAAATGTAATTTACTGTTAAAATCAGAGGTTTTCTTCCGGCAAAGCGCCCTGCATTTTACCCAACCAATCAATCAAATTATCCAACTGCTTTTGGGCAGTCAAAACTGCCATACCTCGAATAGTAACCTTCCCCTTGCTGTAGACAAAACGAGAGTGCAAGTGTTCTGGCAAATTAGCTTTTAGCAGGTTCCAAGCAGGCTCCTCCATCGGCGTTTCCATAACAATGTGCTGCTTATTTTCCGGTTTAATCCGAGAAAAACCGATTTGCTTGGCGATTTGTTTGAGTTCGACAACACGGATCAGTTGTTGGGCCGAAAGAGGAATCGGGCCGTAGCGATCGCACCAATCGGCCCGAATCTGCTGCAACTCTTCGGAGGTATTAGCAGAAGCCACAGATCGGTAAGCGCTCATCTTTTGATCCAAATCCGCGATGTAATCGGCAGGAATAAACGCCGTCAAACTCAAATCTATTTGAGCATCTTCAACTTTCGGGATTTCTTGACCTTTAATTTCGTTAATCGCCTCCTCTAACATTTCAGCATACAAATCGAAGCCGATCGCCTCCATTTGACCAGACTGTTCGGTACCCAAAACATCACCCGAACCGCGAATTTCCATATCTCGGACAGCCAACTGATAGCCCGAACCCAACTGCGCGAACTCTTGAATAGCCCGCAACCTCTGCCTTGCAGCATCAGACAGTTGGTTTTGCTTCGGATAAAACAGCCAAGCGTGAGCTTGAATCCCCGCACGTCCCACCCGTCCCCGCAACTGGTACAACTGGCCCAAACCGAACTTTTGGGCGTCTTCAATCAAAATTGTATTGACTCGCGGAATATCCAAACCCGACTCAATAATCGTTGTGCACACCAAAATATCAAACTCCGCTGCGCTGAAAGTCAGCATGATCGATTCTAGTTCCGAAGCCTCCATCTGCCCGTGGGCGATCGCAATTCTCGCCCCTGGAACCATAAGCTGCAACTGATCCGCCAACTCATCAATCCCCTCAATCCGCGGCACTACATAAAACACCTGACCGCCCCTGTCCAATTCTTGACAAATTGCCGTCCGCACCGATTCCAAATTGTAGGGGGATAAATGCGTCTGAATCGGACGGCGACTCGGTGGCGGAGTCGCGATCAAACTCATCTCCCGAATCCCCGACAGCGACATATACAAAGTGCGGGGAATCGGAGTCGCGGTGAGAGTGAGGACATCTACTTCGGTTTTCAGAGCTTTAATCGCTTCCTTTTGCTTGACTCCAAATCGCTGTTCTTCGTCCACCACTAACAAGCCCAAATCCCGAAATTTAATCGCTTTGCTCAAAACAGATTGAGTACCGACAATCACGTCTAACTCCCCAGTTGCCAAGCGCTTATGAATCTCCCGGCGCTCGGTTTCAGTGCGAAAGCGATTGAGTAATCCAACTTCGATCGGATAAGGGGAAAAACGCTCCTTCAGCGTGTGATAGTGTTGCTGGGTCAAAATTGTCGTCGGCGCGAGCAAAGCCACCTGCTTGCCCGCTGTAACTGCCTTAAAAATCGCTCTCAGAGCAACTTCTGTCTTGCCAAAACCGACATCGCCGCAGACCAGGCGATCCATTGGTCGATCGCCCTCCATGTCACGTTTCACATCCTGAGTTGCCTTCAACTGATCCGGCGTTGGTTGATAAGGAAAAGAATCCTCTAATTCTTGTTGCCAAGGCATATCAGGCGGAAAAGCATAACCTACTTGCTTGGCTCTTTTAGCATAAAGATTCAGCAAATCCACTGCCAATTTTTTAACAGCTTTGCGAACCTTTGTTTTAGTTTTTTCCCAAGTTTGACCAGTCAGCTTGTTGAGAGCCGGGGTCTGATCGGCAACAGTCCGAAACCTCGACAAAGCGCCCAACTGGTCGGCCGCCACCCTGAGAGTACCGTCAGCGTATTGCAGCACCAAATATTCGCGAGTTTCCCGATCGATCGTCAAGCGTTCCAACTTGAGAAACTTGCCAACTCCGTGCTGGCGGTGAACCACAAAATCGCCCGGACTCAGCTTGTTCGGGTCAACTTTTTTGCTCGCAGCACGACGGCGTTTGCGGACGTAGCTAAAAGTCGCTAGGGAATGCTGGCCGTAAAATTCTCGATCGGTAATTAAAACTATCCGAAAAGTCGGCAGAATAAACCCTTCCAATTCTGCCAGCCCGCTGTACTTCAAAGCCACTGGGATATGCTGTAACTGCAACTTGTCGATCGCCAAAAAATCCCGAGGATTCACGACAAACTGAGCCGGACAGTCGTGTTCCGAGAGTAGAGAGACCGATCGACTGGGTTGAGCCGAAACCAGAAACACCGTAAAACCTCGATCGCGCTCTTCCCTGAGCATTTGAGACAGCTTCGCGAATTGGTGAGGCATCACGGGCACAGGACGAGAAGCCAAATTGATCGCAGGCGATGACTGTGCGCCCGCAGCCGAATTATCTAATTTTTGGGTAGTTGAATCCAATCCTAATTCCGAAAGTTCCAGCCGATCGAAACCTGCGACATCTGCCATCGATTCAGCAAAACTGCGGTGAATTTTGGGAACCTTCAAGTTAGCAATTAATAAGTTTGGGGTTTCGCCATTGGCAACTTCCGATTGTCGATCGCAATTTTCCCACTGTTCCTGTGCATTCTCAAACCAGCGGTTGCTGTGAGCTTCGCACCCATCCGGTTCGTCAACGACAACTAAAGTATTTTCGGGCAAATAATCCAACACACAGGCCGGTTTCTCAAAAGCCAAACCCAACAGTCTGCGGACAAATCTTTCTGCTGCTTTTTCTGGATCGAGAGGGTCTATACCTTTGATTTCGTCAAGATTTTTTTCGGCTAAAACCGCTTTAATAATTGAGTTAAAGTTAGTTGGAGTTAAAACTAGCCGATCGACCTTATCGAGCGATCGTTGGTTCGAGGGATCGAATTCTCGAATTTGCTCCAAATTATCCCCGAACCATTCCAGTCGCACGGGTAACTCCGCCGCCACCGGAAACACATCCACAATATCGCCCCGGCGACTCCACTGGCCCTCCGTTTCGACCAGAGTCACCCGATCGTACCCCATCGAGACAAGTTGGCGGTCAAGTATCTTTGAGTCTTGAACCGCGCCTCGATTTAGTGTCAGACAGTAGGGTTCAAAGGCACTTCTAGGGGGCAAATGAGGCTGGAGAGCTCTTTCTGTAGCTACAATGGCGATCGGCTTAGACACAGTGGCGCTCTCTTCTTCCTTGTCCACCAAATCCGCCAGCACCTGCATTTGTCCCCAAGTCATTTCGTTCTCGTCGGAGTAAGATAGCTCGTAGGGCGAAGCTTCCGAAGTCGGATAAAAATGTACAGTTTGCCAGCCCATCGCTTCTAAAGAGGCCACCCAGCGGCCGGCTTCTTCCAGAGTTGCTGTCACGACTAATAGGTTTCGCCCTTCTTGCTGTGCGAGGGCGGAAGCGACTAATCCTTTGGGCAAACGGGCAATGCCGTTGAGTTGGACGCAGTGATGCCGTTTGAGCTTGTTGAGAAGTTCTGTTGCTAGGGGCGATCGCCCCAGAATACGAATTATCGAAGAGAAAGTCATGGGCGGTTAATTTTTTATCCCCGATGGGCGAAGGCTCTTCCCTGCTGCCTACTAAGTTCGATTGTACGACAAACATCAATTATTGTGGCGATCGGCTCTTGTCAGTTCCACTCCCCTGGGGGTAGATTTCTGCTAGAGGCCTGATCTAAATGTCTCGAACCTGCGATCGCAGCGAGCGAGTTCCGTTAATCTAGGGACAGGTTGACCACAATTTCGATTTTGCGATCGAGATTCTCCGTTTGCAAGCTTCTCCTTTAACCAGGAAGAGCGCTTCGCCGTTACTACCGAATAATTTTAGAAATGTCTCCAAGTACCGATATTCTGATTGTTCTCCTGCTGGTTTTCCTCAATGGCGTGTTTGTGATGTCAGAGATGGCCATCATCTCAGTACGGAAGGTGAGACTGCAACAGATGGCAAACCAAGGTTCAATCAATGCCCGTGTAGCTTTGGATCTGGCCAATGCCCCAAATCAGTTCTTGCCGACAGTTCAAATCGGGATTACCCTACTGGCTATCCTGTCCGGCGCTTTCGGAGAAACGACCATTGCTAAAAGGGTAGAGCCTTTGTTGCGGCTGATTCCGGCTTTGGCACCGTACTCTAAGCCGATCGGCTCAGTCATCGCAATTTTAACCATAACTTATCTGACGATAATTATCGGTGAACTCGTGCCGAAGCGGCTCGCCCTCAACAACCCTGAGCCGATCGCCTCTAGTGTCGCCATTCCCATGCGAATGCTCTCAAAAATTGGCGCTCCTGCCGTTTATGTTTTAAGTCATTCCACTGACTTAATCTTGCGGATGATGAGGATTGTGCCTTCAACAGAACCGCAAGTTACAGAGGAAGAAATCAAAGTTTTAATCGAGCAAGGAACCGAGGCCGGAACCTTTGAAGAAGCCGAACAAGACATGGTAGAAAGAGTCTTTCGTTTGGGCGATCGGCGAGTCAGCGCCTTAATGACCCCGCGTCCCGATCTCACCTGGCTAGATCTCGACGATTCAGTAGAAGAAAACCGCCAGAAAATGCTTGGCAGCGGTCATTCCCGGTTTCCCGTTTGTCAGGGCGGGCTCGACAACGTTGTCGGTTTAGTACACGTTACAGATATGCTGTCTCGCACTTTGACCGGTCAACCCCTCGATTTAAGCGCTTCTTTGCGCAGGCCTTTATTTGTGCCGGAAAGCACGCGAGGTTTAAAAGTATTAGAGCTTTTCAAGCAATCTAGCAATCAACTTGCCTTGGTAGTAGACGAATATGGCGTAATTCAAGGATTGGTGACAGTAAACGACATCTTAGTCGAACTCGTTGGCGATTTTCCCTCAATAGAAGATGCCGCAGATCCGCAAGCCGTGCAACGCGAAGATGGTTCTTGGCTATTAGATGGAATGCTACCAGTCGAAGATTTTCTTGAATTGTTTGGAATTGAAGAAATTTCATCAGAAAACAAAGGAAGTTACCACACAATGGGCGGTTTTGTGATTACACATTTGGGCAAAATTCCGGCAGCGGCCGATCATTTTGAGTGGAACGGTTTGCGCGTCGAAGTAGTGGATATGGACGGGAACCGAGTTGATAAAATCTTGGTAATGCCGATCGACTCAATAGGTGATTGACACACTAGCAAACCGAAAAACTAAAATTCCTCAGAAATCAGGACACTGCACGTGCCGTGTCCCTACCGCGATCGATTGTAGGGAAACGGCACGTGCAGTCTCCTCTATATTATTCCGGCGCAGCCGGAATTGATATCTATTTCTTTTTGTTCCTAGCCCGATCCTTCCGCAAAGATTCCAGAATAGAACTACCCACATAATTACTAAAAATCACCTCTCCAGCTTGATTGTAATGGCAACAGCTATCTACATAAACAGTATCTTTTGTCTTATCAAACACCTTAACCCCATTCAAAATATTGATATTATTTTTTTGTAAATTAGGAAACTTACCCAAAATAGCCGGATACCCAAGTTCTACAGCTTTAGCATAAGGAGTCTCTTTGTTAAAAGCAATTCGCTTTTCAGCTTCACCAAACACCCTTTTCGTCTGATAATACTGATTCGGTTGGAGAACCTGAAAATAAGGCACATTGCTAGCAGACAAAATTTTGTGCATAAAAATCGAACTTTTCGCCCAATTCCATGCCATTTGTTCAAAAGCTGCTGAATCCTCTAAAATCGACTTATTTTTATTAATAAAAATCACGCTTCCCTCCTCATCTTGCTGCTTTTTGCTGCGTTCTTTTTCAAAGGCAATTACATCTTTGCGATAATTGTTGACTAAATTTTGCACATAAACAGAAGTCAAAGCATCGCACGCAGCTAAAGAACAGTGTTGCAAACTTTCCAAACCCTCATTAATCCTAGTCTTATTTTCTTTAATTCTGATAGTTGCTTGCATAGCCTCGATCGAGAGACTATTATTCGCCAAGCTAGTCAGCGGCGAAATGTGCTGAATACTTGGCATCGCCAGATTGATCTGATTTTTATTGTTTAAATTAGAAAGTGCTACTTCATTAAAACCATCTATATTAACTACCAGATCCAGTTCTTGACCTAATGCCAAAAAATAGTTTAAAATTAATAACTGTTGCGGCTGTTTGTAGCCTCCGGTAGCGAAAGATAAAATTACAAACTCTTTATCTTGTAAACCCGGAACCTGTTTGAGATATTCAGGTAAAATTTTATTTTGAATTTGAAAAATTGAAAAATCGGAAGCCACAGAACCCCCAAAGATTCCGATGACAAATTGATTTTTCTTGAATTTTTTAAACGGGTAATCGTAAGGAGAGATAAACCCGTAGTTGTTAATCTTAAAACCAGGCCGAAAATCAGGGCTGGGATTTTGAATGAACCCAAAGAAAGGATGAAACCTTTCGATAATAGACTGATTCAGCCGTACTCCTTCTAAATTAACTCCTAAAGCCGATTTATCTTCTCGCTTTTCTCTAGTATAAAAAATTTGCTTGTGCTTGACAAAATACCATCCCAGGGAACCGAGTTCCAGGAAAACCAGTAAAAGAACTAAGTTAATCAAAGCAACTTTTAGAATTTCTTGGGTTTTGTTAACCAACTTAAAATCTTTCATAAATATCTATTTCGACTCCCTTACTACTTTAATAATAGAACTAGAAATATAGTTTGCCAATACTTCCTCTCCCACTGAATTATAGTGACAGCAGGCATCTTTGTAAACCGTCTCTTTTGTATTGTCCAAAATATTCACGGCGCTAAAAACATTAACCCGAGCTTTTTGCAAATCATCGACTTTGGACAACAGCACCGGATAACCTTTCTTCACCCCTTCAATGTAAGGACTCTCTTTGTTGATCGCGATTTCCTTTTCCTTTGCAGTAAACGCTCGCTTCGTTGGATAATACTGGTTGGGCTGGATAAAGTGAAAATACTTAATCTTTCTACTTGATAAAATTTGATTCATCCCGATCGACGATTCGTACCACATTGATGCCATTTTGTCGAAAGCAGCGCGATCGGGCAAAACAGAGTCAGCTTTGGGGATGTATACTATACTGCTATTTGCCGTGTCTGCATTGGATTTTTTGACTTCGGCGTCGTACTTGACAATGGCTTGCTGATAATTGTTGACTAATTGCTTCACTCTCAGCGAAGTAACAGCGTGACACAAAGCAAGTTGACAAGTTTGCAATTTGTCAATACCTGCTTTCAACTGTTTTTTGTTATCGTTAATTTGGACGATCGCACTCATCACTTCCGGCGACACATTGCTTGCTAGATTTGTCAATGGCTGTATATGCTGAACGCTGGGCATTCCAAGTTCAATTTGAGCTTTATTATTTAAATTTGACAGTGCTACTTCGTTAAAACCGTCAATATTCAGGACTAAATCTAATTCTTGCCCTAAAGCCAGAAAGTAATTTAAAATTAGTAATTGCTGGGGCTGTTTGTAGCCGCCGTTACCAAAATTCAAAACTACAATTTCGCGATCGGCAAATTCTGGATAACTCTGCAATTTTTTAGATAATATTTGATTTTTATATTCATCTACTGCAAAGTTGTTGGCAACTGAACCGCCAAAAACTCCGATAATAAATTGTTTTTTATTTGTTTTGATAAACGGATATTCGTATAGTGAAAAAAAGCCGTGTTTGTTGACTTTTAACTTTAATTTTTCATTGGTAAAAGCACCTTGTTTGAGGACGTAGCCAAAAAACGGGTGCAGTCTTTCTACGATAGATTCATCTAGTCTAATTCCGATCCGTTCAATATCTTCTACTACTTTTTCTTTGGCTTTGGTTCTGGTATAAAAAAACTGCTTTTGGTTGATATAATAAAAAGCGAGCGACAAAGATTCCAGACAAATAAAGGCGATCGCCAAATTAACAGCGATTAAAGTTAATATATTTTTGCTTCTTTTTAGTAGCGTTGCATCTTTCATGAAATTTGACTGATTACGGTTGTTTTTTGGGGACTTGAGACTGCTTCAAATTTTCGCACAAATTCTGGTTAATTTTGATACTAGCCAGCCGATGTCCGAGTTCATTCCAGTGCCCGCCACAGGGTACAGAATTGTCAAAACCGTGGGCGCAAACTTGATATTTTTCAGTGTAACCTTGAAACTGTTCGGCTAAATTCAGTACCCGAAAACCTTCACGCGTACCCAATTTTTCGAGCCGCCTATTGGGATAAAACAAATCCTGAATCTTGTTTTGTGTTATAAAATCTTTTCGCATCTTGACATCCCGTCCAACTTGGATCGGATCGCCGATCGTCACAACCAAGAAATCCGCCTTTTTCTGCACGACTTCATTCCGCATCGTCACAATCAAACCCTCTGTCACCCTCCAGGCTTCTCGCCAAGCTGCATCCTCTGGCTGCTGAAGATTCTTAGCACTCAAAGCCGTAAAATCCTTAGACAATTGCCGCTTTTTGATATCTAAATCCGCTTTTTTCGCAACCTGCAAAATCCGGGAATTGTTGACAATCCACCCCGGTAGCCTGTCTACGAACGAAGCTGCTCTTTCGTTGCGATCGATCGGCGCCAGATTGCGAAAAGACATATCGGGTACTAACTTGCCGCTAGCATCATACACAAAAAATGGTCGGTAGCGATCGTATTCGAGTTTCGGCGAATTATTAATCACATCATTGCCAATAAAAAAGGCAAGCACTACAATATCAGGATTGTAATCCCATACTTTTTTTCGCAGCATAATTAATTGTTGAGCAGTACCATAACCCTGCACCCCGAAATTGATCACCTCAACATTTTTGCGTCCCTTAACGGCTTCGCAGTTGCCTAATTTTCGTTCCAATTTCGACCAGAAAGTTTGTTCCACGGGTACGTGAATTGCTTCGGTGAAAGAATCTCCTAAAACCGCCACCCGCAGAGTATTCGGAGGTTTAGCTTTTGTGTGTTCGCGATCGCGCAAACCCTCGCTATTCACCCGCACAAAACTCGCACCTTCCCCCTTCCACTCCCCCGATACACCTGGTTTGAGCTTCCAACCCAAATCGCGATCGGAAGTATGGAAACCAGTCGGCGCTGAGTCTACAAAATCTCCGATTTTTTGGAAGCCTTCAATTCCAGCAACTCGCAATCCAACTTCACCAATTATCACCCCCATCAATAAACCGCCAAGTGTCAAACCTAAATTGACACCCAAATTTTTCAACTTGCTCATTCTGTCAAAACAAAGTGTAAATAAACGGAGCAATCACAGAACCCTGACTAATTACAATCAAAGCTCCCAAAAAGACTAAAGTCACAATTAACGGTAGCAGCCAATACTTTTGGCGTTCTTTCATAAACGCCCACAAATCTTTGAGAAAGTCTAAAGTTGATTCAAACACTTAGAAAGGACGCTCCATACTAACTTTTGTTCTTTCTTTACTTGGGACGCGATAAGTATCCATTTTCGGATTAAGTTTGCGTCGCATCGCATCTTCGCCGAAAATCTTTTTGAGCACTCCCATCGGCCAAACTATCAGGTAAAAAACTATCCCCAGAACGATCGGCGTTTCGATCTTGTTAAGGGTAAGTCCAAACCGCATCCACCCGTGGTAAATGGGATTCAGCAATTTCGGCGCAGCCAATGCTAACACAATTAGCACTGCGCCGATCGCCCAGGGCCACCAAGGTATAGAATGTCTCCGCAGTAAAGGTACTGCTAAACCGAATAGCAGTGGCATCAAGGCGCCGATTAGCAGCCCGAAATCGCGCAAGCCTTTTTTATCGAGTTTTTTAATTTCGTCGCTCATTAGAAATTGGGAATTGGGAATTGGGAATTAGAAATGGGGAATTGGGAATTGGGAATTGGGAATGGGGAATTGGGAATTGGGAATTGGGAATTGGTTATTCGTACCAAGAAATAACAAATAACTAATAACTAATGACTGATGACTACTAACTAATCGAGTTCAAATTCATTTTTCCAAGCATCATCTTGTTTCCAAGGAATTTGTTCGGACTTGGGAATCAAGAAATTCTCTAAAACCAGATAGTCCATTTCGGTTCGCATAAAGCAGCGGTAAGCATCCTCGGGAGTGCAAACAATGGGTTCGCCTCGGACGTTAAAAGAAGTATTTACCAAAATCGGACATCCCGATCGCTCTTCAAAATGACTGATTAAGTCATAGTACCGAGGATTGGTTTCTTTGTGAACAGTTTGGATGCGAGCCGAGTAATCGACGTGGGTAACAGACGGAATCTCCGATCGCGGAATGTTGAGCTTTTCAATGCCAAAAAGTTGTTCTTGTTCCGCAGTCATTGGAATTCGCAGACTGGTTTTGACAGGAGCTACCAATAGCATATAAGGGCTAGAATGATCCATCTCGAAATAATCCGCAACTCGTTCGGCTAAGATTGACGGCGCAAAAGGTCGAAATGATTCCCGATATTTAATTTTCAGGTTCATCACGGACTGCATTTTAGCATTGCGTGGATCGCCAATGATCGATCGACCTCCGAGAGCCCGCGGCCCAAATTCCATCCGCCCTTGGAACCATCCGATGACATTTCCCTGTTCCAAAATTTCAGCCAACTGCGGCATTAACTCAGCATCATCCAATCGGTGATAGCTAGCTTTGACAGCATCCAAATATTCCAGAATTTCTATGTCAGTAAACCTTGGCCCCAAATACGAACCCCGCATTTTGTCGTGACAAGTTAAATGAGCAACAGACTTCGCCGCAGTTGCCACCACTCCGTTCGTAGTTAGGACTTCAGTCCGCCCATCCCCTTTCGTAGTCAGGACTTCAGTCCTCTCCTCCTTGAGATCGTTTGGGGTGAATCCATCGCCCACAACATCGCGCGATTCTTCGCAATACTGATACCAAATCGCCAAAGCCGCGCCCAAAGCACCACCAGCATCTCCCGCTGCTGGCTGAATCCAAATATCTTTGAAAATACCTTCCCGCAAAATGCGGCCGTTAGCAACGCAATTGAGAGCAACGCCGCCCGCGAGACAAAGATAATCCACATTCAATTCTTTTTTAACTGTTCTGCAAAGCCGCAAAACAACTTCTTCGGTGACAACTTGAATGGAAGCTGCAATGTCCATTTCCCGCTGAGTCAATTTGCCTTCACCTTGGCGCGGCGGGCCTTCAAAAAGTTCATCAAACTTCTTGTTTGTCATGGTTAAGCCAACAGTGTAGTTGAAATAATCCATATTCAAACGGAAAGTTCCGTCATCTTTGAGGTCGATTAAATAGTTGAGAATTTTGTCTACATATTTGGGTTCGCCGTAGGGTGCTAAACCCATGAGTTTGTATTCACCAGAGTTGACTTTAAACCCGGTGTAGTAGGTGAAAGCGGAATAAAGCAAACCCAAAGAGTGAGGAAAATCAATTTCCCACTGAGGTGTCAATTGGTTTCCGTCTCCTAGCCAGACGGAGGTTGTGGCCCACTCACCCACGCCGTCGAGACACAAAACGGCGGCTTTTTGGAAGGGGCTGGGGAAAAATGCTGAGGCTGCGTGGGATTGGTGGTGTTCGGTAAAGAGCAAAGATGGCTTTAGCTTTGAGGTTTTGCAGTTGGCCATTTCTGCGAGCTCTCTTTTGAGCATGGTTTTGAGGTAAAGCTTTTCTTTTAGCCAGATTGGCATGGCGGTTAAGAAAGAGCGAAAACCTTGGGGTGCGTAGGCTAAATAGGTTTCGAGAAGGCGCTCGAATTTGACTAGAGGTTTGTCATAAAAAACTATGCGATCGACTTCCTGTAGATCAATTTTCGCTTCCTTTAGGCAATAGGCGATCGCATTCTTGGGAAATCGGGCGTCGTGCTTTTTGCGGGAAAATCTTTCTTCCTGCGCTGCGGCGATAATTTCTCCATCGCGAATTAAGGCTGCGGCGCTGTCGTGATAGTACGCCGAGATTCCAAGTATGTTCATCGCTCTCCTCACAAATCGCTATCTGCTTGTATCTGACTATTTAGAATAGCAAATGATTATAACTGCTCCAGTGCGGATTTTAATTTTTTCTTGAATCCCCAATCCCAAATCTCAAATCCCAAATCGATCAATTTTCCAGCTAGAATGACGCAATTACCTTCAGAAACCGGGTTTTTGCGTCCACGACTCTTCAATCCCAAATCCCAAATCCCAAATCCCAAATCGATCGATTTGGCTAGCGGCGGCTAATCCTGCGCCCCCAAGCTCTGAAGTAAGTAACCACCGGGAATTGATAAAATTCACCGATTAACCACACGACAATGCCTAGATGGGACAAAAAAGCTAAGCCTGTCCAAGCGGCGGGTAGCCACGACAAGCGGCTGCCGGGAACTGGGGGAAAGTAGTAAGCTGAAAGTCCCAGTAAGGTAGTGGGAAGGAAAATTAGACCGATCGCCGCTGCGAAGTAGGGCCATCCGAATTCTACGCCTTCGAGGTGTGCGCCTATCCACTGTTTGCCGTTCCAGTGCCAATTTACGGGGGGTTGCCGATCGGCCATTTGGAGCGATTGTCTTTCAACGCTTGCGGTAAAAATGTGCTGGCAGAAGTTGCAAGCGAGGGCTTCCATCATCGGCATGGTAGCAATTTCACCAGTGCGACAGACGGGACAGGGATATGTATCTTGAGGATCGAAAGGTCGGGTTGATTTTTTCAGGGTTTGCATGGATCGGGGTGTTTGTCAAGATATTGAGATATCTTAACAGAGTTTTTATGGGTTGGGGAAGCTGGATTTTGTCTATAAAACAGCAGAATTTATTGATAATTAACGGTGGTTGATTTCGGATTAATTGCGGTGATTGTTATGATACCGAATTCTGGCTCCGGCCCACTGAAGTTTTTCCCTCAAAGTGCCATAATAAGAATAGTTTTCACGCAAAATGATGAACTTGGCTTCGCAGTCGGCCATCCGCACATCTACGCGCTGTCCCGGCCAAATTGCAGTACCCAAAATGCCGTCTGTCCAGAGTTTGGTACTGAGTTCGTAATCGGCTAAAGGCCAAATGCTGACGACTGAACCGGGTGGCAGGACGATCGCCCGACTGGATAAACTTAAGGGGCAAATTGGAGTAACGGCGATCGCATCCATGCCTGGGTGAATAATCGGCCCGTTGGCAGATGCGGTGTAGCAAGTCGAACCGGTGGGAGTTGCGACAATTAAGCCGTCGCCTTGATATTGATCGACAACTTCGCCGTCAACTTCCATTTCCAGAATACAGCTTGGCATTCGATCGGCAGAAGCAGGTTTAATGCACATTTCATTCAGTGCCAAAAATCGATCGCTCTCCGGTTCGAGATTGGTTCTGCTTCCCTCAAAAATCGCCGCCTGCAACATCATCCGCTTCTGCACGGCATACCTGTCTTCGACCAGCCTATCCCAAATCTCCTCAGTATTTTGGAAATCATCAAAAGACTCAGTTAAAAAACCGAGATGTCCGCCGATATTTGCCGCCAAAATCGGGATGTCGTCAGCAGCCAAATTCCGCGCCGCAGCCAGCGCCGTACCGTCGCCGCCGAGCACCACCGCTAAATCGATCGGGCTGTTACTAGAAGCTAAAAATACCGGATATGGGTTATCTTTGGGGCCGCTGGGCCCCATCAAAACATGACAGCCGCGACTTTCTAACTGTCGGGCACATTGTTCTGCCCACCTCTGGCTGAGCGGATCTCGGGCTTTGTGAGCGATAATTACTTGTTTTAACTGCACAATTAATTTGGAATTTGGGATTGGGGATTTTAGGCTGATATCAATTCCGGCTGCGCCGGAATAATATAGAGGACACGGCAGTGCCGTTTCCCTACGCTCGATTAATTGTAGGGACACGGCACTGCCGTGTCCCGATCTGGGGTAATATTAATTCCGATGCAACCGGAATTGATATTAACTAAAAAATCTCAAAATGTTCGATCGCACAAATTGATTTCGGACATCATTTTAGAGTTTAAACTATTCTTGAAAATTGCGAGGCAGAGCATAAAAACGAGAAAGACGAGAAAGCTGGGAATCAGAAATATTGCTGTGGCTGCACTTTCCTTCTTCCTGACATCCGTTACATCCGTTACATAATCCGTTGCCGAACTTCCTTCATTCCTCACCCGTCGATGCTTCGGGATTTGGGGCGCGGCCAAGTAAGACTGGTGTCGCTGGCGAGCAGGCGAGAAACCGCGATCGCCCCAAACCGATTAAGATGGCTGGGGTCAACAAAATAGTCGTTGCGGCCGGGCCACCGCTGCGATAAGTCGCGGAAAGCGAAGCCTTTTTGCTGCGAGAGTTGCTGCATTCGTCGCCGAAACTGCTGTTCTGCCGATCGACGAGTTGGATCTAAGTAATCATCAGTAAGTGGCAAATTGACGAAAATTAGGGGGATTTTGCGAGCTTTGACAAAGGCTACGGCTGAATTGAAAGCTTTGGCTTGTTTCCCTCCGAGATTAAAATCTTCGTAGTCGCGATCGAACCTACCAGAAACGTAAGCGCGTTCTCGATAATAAGTATCGGGATTGTACCTGGCTGACATGGACATAAATCCGTTGGAGTCGATCGAATCTGCTAATGCGCTGACTTGTCTGATAGCTATAGCAACGGGCAAGATGCCCGTTCCACTAGACATAAATTTGATTTTGGGGTAGGCATCTTGCGCGCCCATAACAGGCTTTTTGACAGATACCTGTACTCTACGGAAAGTGTTGTTGGGGCAGGATTGTGGGAATCGGAAACACTGGGGAGTCGAATTGGGTCGATCGGACGGCAGTTTAGGACGAACGCCTGTGGCTAAAAGTTTGCTGCCTTCAGAATCAACTATCGAATCAAAAGTGCGATCGTCCCGACCGCTGTTAAATGCGCGCACGCCGTCCGCCCAGACAATCATTTGAGGCAAATGCTCCGGCTTCAAGAGCCGCCGCAGTTGAAAGTCAACTACTTGTGCAGTTGCGCCATTGACTGAAAAGTTAAATACTTTTAAGCCCGAATGACCCGTTTCCGCCAAAGATTGTTTTAGCTGTTTGGGATCGACACCCTGCAAAGCCCGGGAACTACCAACGATCAAAACGTCTGGCGGGCCGACAGCAGCAACGTAGGACAAATACAGTTCTAGCTGTTCGTCGAGCAAATCGCTGCTGAAGCTGACTGTACTGGCTGAGGACGATCGGGCTTCGCCCGCTTGCTGTTGGGAATAAACCAGATTTCTCATATACTCCACCACTTTTTTCTCGGCAAACGCCCGCCTGGAATTGCCTGGGGGAACCGCTTGCATCCAAGCGACGGCTTGCACCCACAACGCAGCTACCTCGTCCCAGTCTTGTTTTGAATTGGCTGATTGAGCCAAATTAGAAGCTTGGGTGGCAAAGTTAATTGACTCCGTGAAGCCATCGTTTTCCTGGCATGAGGGAACGCTGAGGGATTTTTTGGTTTTGGTAGGGTTTTGAGCTAACACAGACGTTGGCGACTGTGCTAGAACGGCCGATTCGCTCCGCGTCGATGCCGCTGCGGTGTTTGGCGGCTTTGTTGACGAACATCCGACTGTTAAGGCTAGTAAAGCGACAGCGGCGCCGGCGCGTTGAAAAATGCTAGTGCTGAGGTTAGCAATGTAGCGGCGAATCATACTGCTCTCACCGATCGCGAAACATTACTAGATATTACCGTAAAGCGCCAAAAGTCTCCCGTGACGACTGTTGTGTTAGCGTATTTCTGTCTGAGATTCGATGACTGCTTCGGCTTCCAGGGCGATCGATCGCAATTTATCTAGTGTATCCTGACTCGCCGACTGCCACAACCCCCGCTGACGAGCCTCTAACAACCTTTCCGCCATATCTCGCAGTGCCCAAGGATTGTTTTCTTGGATAAATGCCTGCACTTTCTCATCAAAAATGTAAGCCTCTGCGATTCCTTCATACATAAAATCCTCAACACAATTTGCAGTAGCATCGTAAGCAAACAAAAAGTCAACAGTGGCGGCAATTTCAAATGCACCTTTATAACCATGTCGCATCGCCCCTTCAATCCATTTGGGATTGACAGCCCTGCTGCGATAAACCCGCGCAATTTCTTCTCGCAGTTGTCGCACTTTCGGATTCTCAGGAATTGAATTATCTCCGAAATAAGTTTCGGGATTTTTGCCTCGCAAATTGCGAATTGCGGCAGTCATTCCGCCTTGGAATTGATAGTAATCGTCGGAGTCGAGGATGTCATGTTCGCGGTTGTCTTGGTTTTGCAGAACTATTTGCATTTGGCCGAGGCGTTTTTCAAATGCTTCGGGTGCCGAACATCCCCATTCACTCTGTTTAACTTCTGGTACATCTCCCGCTAAATTCGAGGAACTAGAGGAAGTATAGGCGTAACTGCTCCAATTAATGTAAGCTTTTGCTAAATCCGCATCGTCTGTCCAGTTTTGAGCTTCAATTATGCCCTGAAGTCCCGCGCCGTAAGCACCTGGTTTGGAACCAAAGACGCGGAAGTGCGATCGAACTTCCGCCTCTTCCCGACTCAAACCAGTCGATTCCCAATCCTGAATCTCCTGTTTCACTTGTGCTGCTAAAGGATTGCTTTCGGCTGGTTCATCTAAATCTGCCACAGCTTTTACCGCCGAATCAAACAAATCAATTAAATTGAAAAAAGCATCGCGGAAAAATCCCGAAATTCGCAAGGTAACATCAACGCGGGGTCGTCCCAAAACAGCAACTGGCAATATTTCAAAATCTACAACCCGGCGCGAAGGCCCATCCCAAATTGGTTGAACTCCGATCAATGCTAATGCTTCCGCAATATCATCTCCTCCCGTCCGCATGGTGGATGTTCCCCATACTGATAAGCCCAAAGTTTTGGGATATTCGCCATTTTCTTGAGTGTATCTTTCGATTAAAGTTTCGGCCGCAACTCGACCAACTCTCCATGCGGTTTCTGTAGGAATGGCGCGGATATCTACTGAGTAAAAATTGCGGCCGGTGGGTAAGACATCGGGGCGGCCGCGAGTGGGTGCGCCGGATGCGCCACTGGCTATGTGTCGCCCATCTAAGCCGCGCAACAGGTTAGTAATTTCTTGGTTTGTTTGGAGGAGTGAAGGTAAAAGATAGTTTTCAATCCAATCTATTTCTGGTTGTGTTGCTTGTCCTATTTGGATGTTTTTAACCGCAGATTGAACCGCAGATGCACGCGGATTAACGCGGATGTTTTGGAGTAAGTTATCGACTAATTCTGCGGCTTTTTCTTCGAGTTCTGCTGTTAAATCGCCTGCGGTGGTTAAGGGGTCGAAGTCGTAGCCTGAGTCTTCTGCTAGGGCGCGGGTTAAGCCGATGCGATTTGTGCTAGGATGGCGGGCGATCGCAATTATCAAATCTCTCAACTGTCTACCTTCCGGGCACTGGCCGAAAATGTGCAATCCGTCGCGAATTTGGGATTCTTTGAGTTCGCAAAGATAGCCATCGGTGCGGGTGATAAATTCGGTAAATTCCGATTTATTTAGTTGTATTCCTAAGTCTTTGTCTAAGTTTTCCTTGTTGGTGAGGGCGACAATGCGATCGCGAATCATCGGTAATCGAGACGGATCTAAGCTTTGCGCCTCGCAATATTCGTCGATTAAGGCCTCCAACTGCTGCAAAGGCCCGTAAAGTTCGGCGCGAGTCATGGGCGGGGTGAGGTGGTCGATGATCACAGCTTGCGATCGTCTTTTTGCCTGGGAACCTTCCCCCGGATCGTTGACAATAAACGGATAAAAATTCGGCATCGCGCCTAATGCAACTTCGGGATAACAATTGCTAGATAAAGCGACACTTTTACCGGGAAGCCATTCTAAATTGCCGTGTTTTCCCGCATGAATTATTGCCTGAGCTCCAAAGTTTTGCCGCAGCCAATAATAGTAAGCCAGATAATTGTGAGTTGGTTCTAAATCCGGTGCGTGATAATTCAAACTAGGGTCAATTTCATATCCCCGCGACGGTTGAATTCCTACAAACACATTCCCAAACTGAATCCCCGGAATCGGAAACAGGTTCGCAGTCAAAAGTTCCGTTTTTTCTCCCGTTGCTAAGCCCCATCTATTACAGATTCCATCTTGGACTTGCTGCGGCAAAGTTGCAAAATACTCTTGATATTCCGCCAAATCCAAATATTGATTAACAGCCCGCAATTCCCGTCCTTCCGGGTCATTTGTCACGCCCGATATCAGCATTTCAATTAACTCACCGCCGCTGCTGGGAATATTATCTACTTGATAACCAGCTTGCTGCAAAGCTTTGAGGATTTCCACACAGCTAGCAGGGGTATCCAAGCCAACACCGTTGGCTAATCGTGCATTGCGGGTGGGATAATTGGCGAGAATTATGGCGATGCGTCTGTTGGAGGCGGAGGTTTGTTTGAGGTTTACCCAATTTGTAGTTAAATCTGCTACAAATGAAATGCGATCGACCGCAGCGACATAACCGACAACATCAGTTTCTAATTCGCTATTCCAACTTTTGACAGCCTTAAAAGAAACCGCCCTAGTAATGATTTTGCCATCAACTTCTGGCAAAGCTACATTCATCGCCACATCGCGCGGCGAAAGTCCTTGCAATTCGCTTTCCCACTGTTCCAAACCGCCACCGCTAAATATGGCTTGCAACACTGGAACATCTAAGGATTTTAAGGTATTTTGTTCGGATTCAGGACTGTTAAAACCAGAGATTGCAAAACTGGTAGTGTTGAGCAATAATTGAATTGGTTCTGCATCTTTGGGTTGAAAATATTCAAGCAATTCTACTTGTAAATCTGGTTCCCGCAAGGAAGACACAAACACAGGAACTGGTACTAAGTTTCGCTCTAATAAAGCTTGACAAAGTGCATCGATTGGTGCAAGATTTCCCGATAAATAATGAGCTCGATAAAATAAAATTCCCACCGTAGGGGCGGTGCCCCCGTGCCCGCCCTCTTCTCCGTGCCATTTAGGGTGTGTTTTCAAACCCGGAGATCCCCCCCAGCCCCCCTTAATAAGGGGGGAGCAAGAAGTTGTCAAAGTCCGCACTTCTTCCCCCTTGGGGGGGGCAGGGGGGGGTGGGGATTTAGGGGGATCGGAATCTGCTGGTAAAGTTTCAAAACACGCCCCCGCGTGTCCGCCCCAATCGTAGATTCCGACGCGGGAAACTGTTTGAGGTAGCGGCGGATTGTAAGCAGTTTTGAGACAAGTATCAGCGGCAAACTCTAGGGCATTAACAAAGTTTTGGACTCCGCCTTCTGTGAAGTAGCGCCACAGTTGATTAACTGCTGATAGCGATACACTTGAGTGACTGATTAAATCTGGATCGGGACTATCATCTCCCGGCATTACAATCAGTTTGGCTTGAGTTTTTTCCACCGTTTCGCGCAGGATTTCCAAGCCGTAAGACCAATAGGAACGCCCTCCTAACAGCCTGATAATTATTACTTCTGCGTGTTCTAAAATTTCCTCGGCATAGGTATCAATGGTTAATTGTTGCTGCAATTGCAGGAGATTCACGGCGCGCAGTTTGGGAAATTCTGCTGGTAGTTTTGACACAGCAGCCGCGAGAGTTTGAATATCTGTATCAGCCGCACTAATAAATACGATTGGTGCGGGGGTTTGTTGAATGAAAATTACTCCTTCGGCTTGGGGATTCCAGCCTCCGGGTGTTGCGGCTATTTTGTGCATTAGTTTTTAGTTTATGTTGAGGTTCCTCGTAGGGACACGGCATTGCCGTGTCCCTACTAAAAGTTTAATCTATAAACTGATAAAGAAAACTCCCAAAATCATAATTCCCGCCCCTAATAACCTTTGTTGAATATCTTTTTCCTTAAAAATAAAGTGACCGAACAATACACCCATTAACACGCTAGTACGCTTAATCGCGATCACTTGTACTACCAAAGTTAACGTCAAAGCTTGCATTTGACAAAGCACTCCAATAGCATTGAAAAATCCCATAGTCGCTAGCATTGGTAATTGTTTGAGGATTTTTGTGCCTGGATTTGGGGTTTTGTGCAGTAAAATTGGCAGTAGCAAGATACTCATTGTACCAAACAAAGAGAATAGCCAAAAAATAGGGGATGAATTTTTAACGCCTATTTTGTCAAAATTTGAGGTGATACTCCACAGGAATGCCACGATTAACATAAATTTCGGGCCCGGTTCGTTCAGCAGTGCTTTGAATGGGGCTAAATATCCTTGAGATTTCTCTTTGATGTTTAATAAGTAAGAACCGGCGACGATTAGCAAAATGCCAATGTAATCAAAAAAATTGGGATATTCACCGACAATTAACGGTGAAGTTAACAACATGAATAATGGTGTCAAAGCTACCAGCGGTACTGTCAGGGATAAATCTGATACTTTGATGGCTTTGATGTAGAGTAGTGTTGTGACAGCGTTGATACTACCTCCGATTAATAGGGAGAACCAAAATTGCGAGTTTAATGCCGGAATTCCTGTGTAAATTACCCAGGGAGTTAAAAAGATGACCGAAAAGAATGCGAGTGACCAAGCGACGACATATTCGTCACTTTTTTTGAGATTTTGTTTGCTAAAAACGTCTTTGATAGCTTCAAAGAAAGCGGTAAATATTCCTAAAATTAACCAAGTCAACCTAAGTATGCCCTCCTAACTCGATCGTCCTTTAGCAAATCTGATGCAAGGCCTGTCAGGATAATGCTACCAGCTTCTAGTACATAACCTCGATCGGCAATTTGCAATGCTAAACTGGCGTTTTGTTCGACCAACAGAATTGTAACGCCCGTGGAGCGCAAATGTTGAATAATCGCAAAGATTTCTTTGACTATGGCGGGCGCTAAGCCCAAACTGGGTTCGTCTAATAGTAGCAGTTTCGGGCGCGACATCAATGCGCGGGCGATCGCCAACATTTGCTGTTCCCCACCGCTGAGGGTTCCCGATAGTTGATTGCGGCGTTCTGCTAACCTAGGAAATAGTTTAAATTGATACTCTAAATCAGCTTTGATGGCCGCAGTGTCCGATCGCACATAGGCCCCTAATTCTAAGTTTGTCAACACCGTTTGCTGCGCCAAAACCCTGCGCCCTTCTGGGCTGTGGGCAATTCCGAGTTTGACAACTTCGTGTGCTTGGCGGCGGGTAATATCGCGCCCATTATAAATAATTTGTCCTTGGTGTAAATTAACTATTTTGGAAATAGCCCGAAGAGTGGTACTTTTGCCGGCACCATTCGCACCGATGAGGCTGACAACTTCGCCTGCATTAATTGTGAGATTAATATTTTGCAGGGCTTGAATACCGCCGTAGTTTACACAGAGATTCTTGAGTTCTAAGAGGATATTTTGGGTAGTTTTTGGGGGGATATCTTGCATTTTTTGTGACTTTGAGATTGAGATATATTGGGATTTATTGTTGGGTGGGGCGGGTTTACGAGATTGTTGGTTTTAGGCAGTTATTGTTGGTTAACCCGCCCCTACAAGATTTGGGTAAAAACCTATTGATTGCAGCCATTAATATCAATTTACATGATACCTGTAGGGGCGGGTTCGCCAACCATAATCGACTGAAATCGATAATCTCATAAACCCGCCCCCACCTAAGGAACTATCAACTGTTTATCTACTTTTCATCTCCCAAATAAGCCTCAATTACAGCAGGGTCATTCCTGACAATAGCAGGTTCTCCCAAGGCAATTAGTTGACCAAAATGCAGCACGGCAATGCGATCGCACAATCCCATCACCAGGGGTACGTGATGCTCGATTAATATTACAGTTAAATTGAACTTTTGGCGCACTTCTCGGATAAATTCACTTAATTTGTGCTTTTCATTCGGATTCATCCCTGCCGCTGGTTCATCTAATAACAATATTTGCGGTTCTAGGGCTAAAGCACGGGCAATTTCCAAGCGTCTTTGGTCGCCATAACACAAGTTTTTAGCTTGTTCGTCCGCCCGATCGCCCAATCCAACCAATTCCAACAATTCCAACGCTTTTGCTTGGGTTTCGCGCTCCATTGCGTTCGATGCTGGCAACGCAAATATGCCCGCTAGCAGTGATAAAACCGGATTGTGCGATCGGCTGTGGATATGTCGGGCGATCGCCACGTTTTCACTAACAGAAAGTTCCCCAAACAAACGGATATTTTGAAAAGTTCTGGCAATCCCTTTATTCGCAATTTGATAAGGCTTCAATTGAGAAATATTTTCATTTTGATAAATCAGATTGCCACTAGAAGCAGGTATCAATCCAGTCATCACATTAAATAGAGTTGTCTTACCAGCCCCATTAGGGCCGATCAGTCCAAATATCTCGTCTTTTTCAACTGTAAAAGATACGTCGTTTACGGCAATTAAACCGCCAAATCGACGGGTTAATCCTTGGGCGGCTAAAACAGGATTGGTTTTTGAGAGAGTTAGGGGTTCTAAAATCATCAAATATGATAAAATAGTGATTATCTAATTATGCCTTAGACTTACATTATAATAAACTCATGCGAGAAATCCGATGCAATACCTGCGGTAGCAACCGCTATGAGGAACGTAAAATTAATTACCTTTACAGCCATCAAGGTAAATATTTGCTAGTTCCTAACACGCCCGTTGAGATTTGTCTGGATTGCGGCATGATTTATTATGATGCAGCAGTTCTTAAAGAAATTGAGCGCCGTTTCTTTGCTATTCACCAGCAGAATGAAATGCCGGATTCATATATTCAAATCCCCAGCAAGAGTTACACGTAAAGAATTGTTTTTAAATGAAAGAACCGGAATGTAATTGACTAGAAGGAATCACAGGATTTCTGTTAACAGTAAAAGATTGTTATCTCGATAAAATTCCCGGAGCAAAAGATACCGATTTTCTGCCACAAGAAATCACATCGCGCTATAATATCACAATTACCGCAGTGCCCGTATCTCCTTAATATCAAATCCGTTAGCATCATCGGGCGTAAAATCGAGTCAACAGTCAACAGTCATTCCGGTGCAACCGGAATTGATATCACATCTCGCAGGGATAATTGTATAACAATGTACATACCAGATTCGCAATCTTCCCCAACAAAAGTGCTGCCGACGATGTACGATCTACCCAGTGAAGACCCGGAGGAGCCTGGTTTGCCTGACGAATATCATCAGTGGCAAGCACAACTTTTGTGCGCTAGCTGCATTCCTTCTAATTATCCAGCCGATCGCGTATTTTCTGCCAGCGATCTCAATCTATACTACGACTCCAACCATCCCAATTGGTACAAAAGACCCGATTGGTACTTAGTTGTGGGCGTTTCGAGATTTTATCAAGACAGAGACTTGCGCCAAAGTTACGTCATTTGGGACGAAGCAGTCAATCCTTTAATTGCGATCGAATTTCTGTCACCAGGTACGGAAGATGAAGATTTGGGGCTGACAGAATCAGCACCAAACAAACCGCCGACTAAGTGGCAGGTTTACGAAAGAATTTTGAATATTCCCTATTACTTTGTGTTTAGCAAATACAACAACCAATTGAGAGTATTTCGCTTAATTGGCAACCGTTACCGCGAACAAGTGTTAACAGGTTCTCGATTCTGGATACCGGAAATACAGTTAAGTTTGGGTTTGTGGCAAGGTGCTTTTCTGCAAAATGAAAGGTTGTGGCTGCGCTGGTATGATATTAATGGGAATTTAGTTCTGACTCCCGAAGAATTTGAAAGAGGGCGAGCTCAATTGGAAGGCCAACGAGCCGAATTTGAAAGCCAACGAGCCGAATTAGAAAGGCAGCAAGCTGAATTTGAAAAACAGCAAGCTGATTCAGAAAGACAACGAGCTGATTCAGAAAAGCAACGAGCTGATTCAGAAAAGCAGCGTGCTGAATTTGAAAAACAGCAAGCTGAATTAGAAAGACAACGAGCTGAGTTTGAAAAGCAGCAAGCTGAATCAGAAAGGCAGCGAGCTGAGTTTGAAAAACAGCAAGCTGATTCAGAAAGGGAGCGAGCAAATCGTTTAGCCGATCGCCTCCGAGCAATGGGCATAAATCCCGATGAGCTGTAAAATTAAATAATCGGACTTTCTCTGTCATCCGACAATAAAATTAGTTTGTAGTCAAGGACTAAAGTCCTCACTACAAACATTCTTTTAAACTGTAAGATGAAATACTAGCGTCAAATGCTGCTAGCACTGTCCATAAAAATTTATTAACAAAAAATTACTTATGCCAGAATCTACCTCATTACGCGATCGCTACTTAGCCCTAATCGACAAAATCGTCGAAATCACCCTCAAGGGTCAAATTCGCTCCAAAGAACAAGTATATCAAATGCTCGTGCAAGACATTGGCACCGGCACGGGTGAAATCTTTGAACGCTGCTTCGGAGAACGCCTGGATGCCACCGAAAACCTGCTGAAAAATGAAAAAGACGAAATCAAACAAGCCAAAGCAAATCGCACCTTCAGAGCGCTAAAAACTATCCAAGGAGAATGGGAACGCTGGCAGAAAGATAACCGCATCGATCGCGAAATCGCATCCTCAATCCAACAAATCCTTACTGCTGAACCTAACACCCGTCTCCTGACATTATTCCAAGTCATTGATCCCAACAAAGAACTTCCCCTGACACTCGATCAATTGCAGCAATTGGCAAAATCATTGCACCAACAAATGCTGCAAACTTCCAATCCCGAAACCGAGCGAGACTTGCAGCAAATCACCTCCGGGATTGCCAAAGGTTTAGAATCTTGGCAACGGCTGGAACCGGAACTCGTCGGCTGGATTTATCAGCCCCAGCAGCTAGGATTTGGCGCTAGTACCGAACAAAATGGGCCTTGGGCTTTTTGGGCAAAAAAGGTGAAAAGTCCTTTTCCTCACGCTCTTTTGCAGACAATTGCGATCGGTGAATCGATAGTTGAATGGGCTGCGAAACAATCGAATTTAGAGTTAGGCGCTTTGGTGGAATTAGCGATTATTTTGCAATGCTTGCAGCGGGCATTGGCGATATGGTTTGATAAGCAAGTTTACGACTCCAAAGTGTCAACCAAAGCTTCAATTTCTACTTACATTACTTTTTCGGTAATCTGGAGTCAGTTAGCCAGTGGATTTAACAATTCTACCAAAAGTGGCGAACAGTTGGCAAATGCTTGTTTTCAAGTGACGCTGCAAATTTTGCGCGCTTTTTCTCAACGGGAATACTTTCCGCTTTACGGCGGAATTTTTGCTTCGTTTGATGGTAAATCTCTGCGTCATACTTTGGAGTATTTGGATGAACCGCTGCGACGGGTAGAAGGTACTCAAGCTAAGGCTCGAATTATGACGCTTTTGGGTTATTCAATGAGCGCGATGGGAGCCTATGAGCGAGCTATATTACTGCACAAAGAAGCGCTGGAAATTGCGCGTCTGGAAGATGACAAATCCTGCGAAGTTGCTAATCTCAATCACATTAGCCGTAACTATGTTGCTCAGAAAAACTATCAGGAAGCGATTAATTATAGTCAGCGGGCTTTAATTATGGCACGACAAGCGGGAGAGCGGCAAGGTGAGGCGAATGCGCTGGCTAATTTGGGATATAGCGAGGTGTTTCAAGCGCGCCAGTTGGAGGATGTGGAGCCGGAGGTTTATGAAAGTGCGATCGGCTATTTGGAACAAGGTTTGTTGCTTTCGGAAAAATTGGGCGATAGGCAAAGTCAAGCTTTTTGTTCTAGCAGTCTTGGGATCGCTAAAATCGCTCTGGAAAATGCGGCAGGTGCGATCGCATATTTGGTCAAAGGTTGGCAAGCTGCTCAGTTTTCCGGGGACTTGTACTTGCAAGGTCTGAACTTGGCTTATTTGGCTCAAGCTTATTATAGCATTAATGAACTAGAACAAGCGATATTTGCTGGTAGTTTGGGGATGTATACTTTGGAGCAAATTGGGGCGATGGAGTGGCGTCAATCGGCTGGTTTGCTGATAATTTTGCGGGGACAAATGGGGGCAGAATCTTTTAAAGAGTCTTTGGGTAAGAGTCGATCGCAGATCATTCCGGCGATCGGTGTTGATGGCTATGATTACATCCCGGAATTGTTGGAAAAATATCAGCAATCTATCTAACTCTTTGTGGAACAGGCATCTTGCCTGTTGCTGATTGTTACGAGCGGGCTTTCCGGCCCACTCATAACAATCAAATTTAACTATTTGTTGTGGAACAGGCATTTTGCCTGTTGCTGGCTTTCATGCACCCCAACCTCCGAATAACTAATGTTCAACAATCACCGGAGTTCCCACTTCTACCTTCTCAAATAAAGCCTGTGCATCTTTATCAAACATTCTCACACAACCGTGAGAAGCCGCTCGCCCGATCGACTCTGGATTCGGAGTACCGTGAAAACCAATCACATTCTTACCATCCGTCCAAAACCCGATCCACCTACTCCCCAAAGGATTGTCCGCCCCTGCGGGAATAAGTTCTCCCGTCCAAGGATGTTCCCAAACCGGATCTTTGATCATGTGTGTAATTTTAAAATTGCCTGTCGGAGTTTCCCAGCCACCTTTTCCCACAGCCACCCGGAAACTGGCTTGCACCTTATTTTGTCGGTAAACATAGACGCGACGTTCTCCCAATCTCAACACTAAACGCACTTCCTCAATTGGATTTACTACAGGTTGGGGAATATGCCGAGATGGTTCTCCCAAGGGCGGTAATTCTGGGACTCCGAGATTCGGTTTTATTTCAGATTTTGGCCGCTGCTGTGCGATCGCACTATTACTTGAATTAACCACCGGTTCGGCAGCCACCTGCTGCTGTAGGGCGACCGACAGCGCGGCTGCACTCAAGCTCAGTGCTATTAACTTGTTAAATAAAAATTTGCTGTTCACCATTGTTTTGTTCGCTAAAATCCTCACCAGCAGTTCCTACATAGTTCCTATCTAATTATCCGCAAACCGCACCCGATATGAAAAGTTTTGAGATGGCTTTTTGACTGCCAATGTGGCGCTGTTTTTAGTTTAAATTATACAACTGATAACTTGTAAGTTAACACAAAAATTAGGCGCTAATACCAAAAAAACTGGGTTTTTACACGGGCCTTGGTGGCGCTGTGCAAGACAGTTTCGTGACAAAATTAGGTTGATGCGTAAGTCAAGCACAAAATGATTGAATTTTACCTCCGACTAATTTGATTTTTTAGCAATGGCAGGCTGGCGATCGACAATTCAAACTATGGCGCTGCTGCATCCGGCAACCACAATCTGTGTCTTGGCAGAGTTTCCCATCCAGCAGCAACAGTTAGGTTGGCGTAAAAAAGCTGGAACGGTCGATCGAACAAACTCAATATATCACGCCAACACGGAGAGAGATGCGAACCGCTGAACTTGTTGTAAATCGGGAACTTATGACGTAAAATTCAGTCTTTCAATACTTGTTCGATAATCTTTTTTTGAGATTGTCCTAAATTTCCTACTCCGGGGATTAAACTGGATCAGGTCTAGAGGTTGGGACTTTCGCGCAGCGGAAGCAAACCCGACCCTAAATAGCAGTTAATGTGAGGTTTCAATGCTTTTTCAGAACATCAAATTATTGACAGGTGCAACCCTGTCCGTGCTAATTTCAGCGGTCTCAGTGCATCCTGCGATGGCTAACCCTGCAATTCAAATAGCCCAAACGCAGACGACCACAACAACAAACACTCAAACCGTTACTGGTTTTGTCAAAAGTATTGTCGGCGACGTAGTAACAATTAGCCCAGAAAATGCGCCATACAGGACTCTCAGGATTCAAAGATGCGTCCTGAGAATTATTGCTCTGGTACCAGGGATGAAAGTCAGAGCCTTGGTATCGGGAGATCAGGTGGAAAATATCGCCGTGATCTCCAATTATAAGGTAGTATCCACAACGGTTGTTCGTCCCGCAACCCCAGCACCGGCACCGCGTCCCGAAACCCCTGAACCGCCACCGCGTCCGGCTCCCGCTCCCCGTCCGGCTCCCCGTCCGGCTCCGGCTCCGGCTCCCCGTCCGGCTCCCCGTCCGGCTCCTGTGAGAGGACTTTGGTAGAGCTAGGTTTTTAAACAGAATTAAGCCACCCCGCGTGAGGTGGCTTCATTTTTTAACAGCAGTTATGATCGTTGAGAAATAGCTGTGATAGCGGTTTTTTTTGAAGTAAGGACGGGGCTTTTACCCAAATTTCGAGTAATTAGGAGAAAGGACAGGAAGCACCAATATCCTATACCCTATGCCCTATGTCCTATGCCCAGGAACACCTAATTTACCTGAGAAAGGCTATATGTATTACCTGCGTTTCTTACTGCTAATTTTACTACTGCCGATGATTGCGTGCGATCGAGCTACAGATGCCACAGCGACTGCCACAGCGACTTCCACAACGACTGCCACAGCGACTCCTGTTCTCGAACCAAGTCCGCTGTCGCAACTTCCCTCCGTTGCACCGCTGTCAAATGTTCGCACAAATCAAACTGTACCGACCAAACCACTTTCGCCACAGCCAATTCGCATCGTTGCAACTTCATTGCCGCAGCCAGGAGCCACCGAAAGCGCCTCAAAACCTCCTCAAGTAATACCCATTCCCGCATCACCAGTGCTGCGAGTCCCTCCCGGCTTTGTCGTCAACGTTTTTGCTGACAATTTAGACGCTCCCCGATGGCTGGCTTTGACGCCGACAGGAGATGTTTTGGTAACAGAAACGCGCCAAAATCGGATTATGCTGCTGCGCGATGCCAACGGCGACGGCGTTGCTGAGATAAAGATGACTTTTGCCAGCGCCCAAAATGGGTTAAATATTCCCTTTGGCATGGCTTTTGCCGATCGCTATTTTTTCCTCGGAAATACCGCTGAAGTTCGCCGATTTCCCTACACCAAAGGGCAGGAACAATTGACAGGTAGCGGTGAAAAAATTGCCGATTTACCGGGCGGCGGCTACAACCAACACTGGACGCGAAATGTTGTGGTTTCCCCAGACAACCGTCAGTTGTTTGTATCAGTTGGCTCGCAATCTAATGCCGATGTAGAACCGCTACCAAGGGCGTCTGTTCAAGTGATGAATTTGGATGGCAAGAACCAGCAAACTTTTGCTTCTGGTTTGCGAAATCCGGTAGGATTGGATTTTCACCCAAAAACTAATCAACTCTACACCACAGTCAACGAACGCGACGGTTTGGGAGATGATTTAGTGCCGGATTACTTAACAAGAATTCGTCAAGGTCAGTTTTTTGGCTGGCCTTACGCTTATTTTAAGCCGAATTTGCTCGACCCGCGTCGCGTCAAAAACGGCAAGAGCGATCGACCTGATTTAGCTGCTAAAACATTGATGCCCGATGTGCTGTTTCAGGCGCATTCGGCGGCTTTGGGACTTCAGTTTTATGACGGCAAAACGTTTCCAAAAAGATACCATAACGGCGCGTTTGTAGCGTTTCGCGGCAGTTGGAACCGGAACGCTGGAACTGGTTATAAAATCGTGTTCGTACCTTTTAATGCGGCGAGCGGACGGCCTGAAGGTTATTATGAGGATTTTCTGACGGGTTTTTTGACCGATCCGTCTGGCCCGAAAACTTGGGGGCGGCCGGTTGGTTTGCTAGTTCTACCTGACGGGAGTTTGCTGTTTACTGAGGAAGGGAACAACCGGATTTATCGGGTGCAGTATCGCGGGTGAGCAAAGGGCGATGGATTAGATCCCGACTTCTTCAATAAGCCAGGGAGCTGGCTGTTTAGTCAGCTTCAAACCTTGCTAAGTTGAAATTCACCGGAAATTTTTTGAAAAATTAATAACTTATCTTCTGCCGCAGTTTCGCGATTTAAATCCGACATTTCGTAACAGGAATCTGTTTCTGGCAAGTAGATTTCCGGTAAATTTTCAGGCAGGATTAAATAAGTGTTTTTCACCTGTAAAGCATTGTCTATATCTAATGAATATAGAAATCCGTCAACAGGATTTACAATTAACTCGTGCAATGAAACTTGTCCCTCTATGTAAAGCTTGAGAGTTGGTTGTGCAACTCTGAAAACTAACCAGCGATTGTACAAATTATCTACATCGCACCAAGAATAAAGATAGCTATCGCCGTATTCATTCTCAAAAAGCGATAGCAGCGGGCCGTCGAAATACTCTAAATTGACTATGCTTCTGAGAGATAAAGGAAATTTACTTAGTTTAAATCCTATTAATTGTTCCACTTTTTTTACCTTACAACAAACAAGATGTTATTACAAATTTTGCTGCTAAATCAGCACTAGCAAATTCATGTAGGCTCAAGTGACCGTTATCATCTATTTTGGAGACAACTCCATCTGTCTTGTCGATCGCTCCTGCTGCTATGTGAGTCCCCAGAGAATCGCGCAGTTTTTTTCTTTTTTTTGTTAATTTTAAATAACGTTTTTCGGCATTTTCCCTAGTATCAAATAATGATAGCGCATAACCTTGACATCTGGTAGCTTCAGTTTCTGGTTTTAGTTGGCGCTGCGGAGTTATTATCAGCACCGGTTTAAAGTTATTAATAGCTCGTTCATCATTGGGCTCAAATACAAATCTAAAAGCCAGCATTTCTTGCGGTTCATAGTCCTGTGGCGGGCATTGAGTTGAAAGCTTATCTATATATTCTTGGTGTTTGAAACACATATTGATAATTTTAGTAGCCTAAAGGTTTTGTGTACGTGCCCTAAAACCCTGAACCAGGTTGTTTTAGAAACTCCGTTTCTTCTATAGTTGTTTTGCGTCCGAGAATTTGATTGCGGTGAGGAAATCTGCCAAAACGCTCGATTATTTCTAAATGCCGAATGGCGTAGTCAATGACTGATTGGCTGTCAGGTTCGCCCTGAAGATTGCTAAATAATTCGACTGATTTTTGCTGGTTTTCTAAGTTTTCGCTATGTTCAAAAGGTAGATAAATAAACCATTTTTGTACAGTCAACAATTGGCTATCGAAGTTATTGTTAACAGCGTATTCGGCGGCGGCTAAGGCTTTGCTGTCTGTAGCGAAAGCTTGGGGAGTTTCGCGAAACATATTGCGCGGAAATTGATCGAGTAGTAAAATTAATGCTAGGCAGTTTTCTGGAGAATCTTGCCAAAATTGGAGTTGACTGGAGGCTGCTAGTTCGTATTGTGGGAGAAAGCCCGATCGCACTTTGGCATCAAAATCCGCATCTTTTTCAAACCACTTCTTTTGAACTTTACCAAACTCAGGAGAGTCCAGCCCACCAAACCAAAAATCTAAAACTTCATTCATTAGAAATCTAGTGTGCGATTGATTTTTGATTGCAATTTCTGTGTCTGTAGTTGCACCCAATATGCTAAGATTGCAACTACAAACCGCAGCAATTAATGATTAGCAATGATAACTTAGGAACTTTTGTTGTCCGGTGCTGGAATTTACGAACTAGCAAACAGTCTATCCCAAGTTTTGCCTCCCACAATTCCGTCTACAGGAAGCTTAGCTTGTCGCTGAAACTTCTTGACTGCATCTAGAGTTGTTCGGCCGAATATGCCATCAAGTGCGATCGGCTTCGGGCACAAACCCCGCGCGTTCAACAATTTTTGCAGTCTCTTCACGTCTTCCCCTCTCGATCCGTGTTTTAAAATCCTTTTATGGGGTTTGACTTCTGGTTTATGGCAATCATTAGTGGGGCAAACTGCATCGCCGCCTGCTGAATAATTTGCTGCATTCGCGCCAGTCAAAACTAATAAGGCTAGAAGTGCTACTAAATAATAAAAAGTCTGCGATCCAACCATACTTTCCCTGTTAATTTTATCAAGCGTTTTCTGGAATTTTGACGATTGTTTGAAAATGAGAAACCAGGTTTTTGGGATGGAGTTATCCAATCTCGATCGACCGGGTTTCTGGCAACAGTCAACCGACATTCTACAATATAAGTGGCTTTACTGCAAAATCTCCGATCGTGCAAGTAAAATTTTGTTGCTCTTTGGTAGCTACAAAGCGCACAATTACTTCGCAAGCAACAGCAACTGTCAGCATTACCAAGTTTCTCGCCAATGGGTAATCGCAAACGTCATCATTCGCCGCTGAAGGAACCCGATAGTGTTGGTTCCAAATTATTTCGGAGTAATCCGCAGCTAATCCGACGTGCACGCAGGGAATGAAGACACTCGCACAGGAATCTTTGACTGCTTGTCGCCCGACGCTGTTATCAAAAGTATCGATGACTGTGGCGCTGTTGGCAAGCAGTCGATCGGCATTTGCGGATGTTAATTCTTTTGAGTGCGCGTCGATGTTGACCCCCAAAGCCCTGTAGAGGTTGTTGGCGAGAATTTTGGCTTTGAATGCGCCGATGTCCGATCGATAGTAAGGTTGAGTGGACAGGTTGCGCTCTTCGATGCGATCGCGATCGATGACTCTTAACTGACAAAAGCCCGATCGCGCCAGACTTTCTACAATATTCGCACCCAAAGCACCCGCACCGCACACAGTAACAGGGAAATTTTTGATCGCGGACATCACGGAGGGCGATCGGTAAAGTTGCTCGTGAAAAAATATACTCATAGTAATTGGGAATGGGGAATGGGGAATTGGGAATTGGGAATTGGGAATTGGTAATTGGGAATTGGTAATTGGGAATTGGTAACTGTCAACTGTCAACTGTCAACTGTCAACTGTTTACCTGTCTTCGACTACTCCAACTAACGACTCCAAATCGAATTTCATGTCATCTCCGCTGAGACAAATGCCAGCACTCATAACTGTCAAGTCATTTTTGGCAATCGCAGAAGAATGTCTTTCACCATTCCGGCTAGTCCATTCAACCAGCCAATAGTCATCGCGATCGCAAAAACCTCGCAACTCTCCTCCACCCATCTTCAATGCCCGCTGTAAGCGTCGTTCATCCACGATTTTGGGGTCAAAATCTTTGAGATTTTGGATTGCCAGTTCGTAAACAGTTCGCATTTCCGGCGTCATCCCTTTAAAGCGAACTTCTTCAGGAAAAGTCAATTTTTTTAAAGCTGCTCTCAATTCTTCAGAAGGCCGCGGATCGGCGCGCCTATCGATTTGATCGAACCACCAAGAACGACCATCCCATCTAGCAACTATCGGATCGAATTGTGAGCCGCCCTTTACTAGATGTATGGGTGCCGGCTTTGCTAAACCAGTGCGCTGTTTTACATCAGATTCATTAACAGGATAAGCCAGCCAAGTTTGCCCTTGTAGCACGCAAGCCAAATGCAAGCGAATGGGTACGAGCAGTTGCAAATACTCTGCCAGTTGTGGCAAACTAGGCTCATCAACTACAGCAGCAATTTGCTCATTTATCGGCTGAAAAATAGCCCATCCTTCAAAGTTCTGCGGCTGCGGTTTAAAAGTATAAATCATTGATTTGAACCCGATCCGCACTCTTCCCCCGCCCACGCAAGGTGCTAGGAATTGGGTATCGAGTAGCTGCGCTGATTCGGTAGCAAGTTGGTTGAGGATTTTGCGGATATCTGTCATTGGATTTTAGATATTAGATTTTGGATGTTGGATTAGAGAATTGACCTTACCGATAAATTTAGGTGCTTGTGACTAAATTGTTTTGATAACAGCAGTTCACTCTGTAATATTACTTGGACTGCTAAATTAAATTTTACAAATGAATGACAATTTTGGTTGTAAGGGAGCAATGGCTGAAAAAATAGGATACCGATTCGGACTTCTTAAAGAATTCTGGGATCTAACTTAAGCCAAGCCAACACACCTAAAAAATATTGACATAAATCCAGATGATACTTTAATATTGGTTGAGTACCCAAACTTAACTCTGTAAAGGTAGCGAGTAAATATGTTACAAAAGCTCTTTTCTAAGTCTATTATCGTGACGGTTCTGACACTGCCACTCCTCCTATGTGCCCAAACAGCTCAAGCTCAGGATAGCTACGGAGCTACTGCTTATTCTTCCACTTCTGACGCCACGGGTATCAGTTGGGATCATGCTACCGAAAAAGCAGCACTAGATGCAGCAGTATCCGCCTGCAATCAACAAAGTGCAGGGGCGAACGACTGCGAAGCACTAACATCAAACACCAATAATTGTGGAGCTATCGTCGTCGGTAAAGGAGGAGCTGGTGCTGGTTGGGGTGATAATAAAGCAGCCGCAGAATCTGAAGCTCTCGCGGCTTGCAGCGAATTGCCAGGAGGCAGTTGTAAAGTGCAGCTTTCTGTTTGCAATAAGTAATTGAACTGAGCGAGGCGATCGATAGTTTGGATTTTAAATTTAAAAAAGAGTGAATTTAAAATTTCATAAAAATTCACTCTTTTTATTTTTCAGAACTTGCGATCGCATCTTTCAATGGAGTGCATCTGAATTCTGGAATGGCGAAGCATTCCGGCAAGCAATTTATTAGTAATAACTAGGGATTTACTGCCGAAATGCTTCGCCCTACGAATATATTTGCCAAAATGAGATGCACCCTTTCAGTGTCGGTGCACGATCAGCAACTTACCCCGGATAATCTCCCATTTCAGAAGTAACGGCATCCGGTTTGAGCAAACTTTCTAATCTATCTTTAGACCAATATTCAGTTGGATAAGCGACTGCAATAATATCTGAAAGTCGAATCAGCCAAGTGACTTGTCCGTAAGAATCACTATTTTCTCCGTGTTCGCTAGGAGGAACTATGACCAGAATTTCCGCGAATTCCCCAGACAAATTAATCGGGATGCCACCAAAACTGCTACTATTTGTTTTCATCCAAACTTTACTCCCTGTATCGAGAGCTTCTTGCAGTCGTTGGAAGAGCAAACAAGACTTTTTGACCTTAGATTTTTTTCCCATAGTTCAAGCTTAAGTAGTTGTACTGTGTGTTAAGATCCAGGCCGATCGCACTTTTGCTCAATAAACGGACAAAAGGGCGATCGAACTTGCTGCTCCTTACTGTACTGTATAAGAAGTTGACCGAGTGCGATCGGCATTACGGTTTAATCACAAAACAGCAAGAATGGCTCTGCGATACAATTTAGGCAGTTTGTCAGGGAACGTTTGGTCTGTGTCACGCCCAAATACACTATAATTTGTACACCCTTCCCAAATCGTTTGAGTAAAATAATGGACTGGCGAAAGTACATTCATCCAAAACCCAAAACTCGATTCAGGTAAACCAGAAGTGAAAGAAACTCGATTATCTGTAGAATTTTTACTAGGGCTGTTTGCTGCGGGATGGACTGAACAACAGGTGTTAGAGAAATATCCTGCACTCACTTCGGAAAAGTTGCGATCGGCTTTAGCTACTGCTGATTCAAAATTAGTCTCATCCATCGCTAATCCAGAATTACTAGAAATGATTGAGAAAACGAGAGAATAATTTAAAATAGGGAAAAATAGGCAAAAATAAAATTTAAATTCTCCTGTTGCTCGCTTGAATCTATTTCCTTGGGTTTAGTCACAAGTGCTAATCCTGCCAAAACCAGTAAATGTCTCCCTGACAAATTATCATTCTGTTTCTATGAATTATCGCTGATGCTGGCGCATTCCCTCTAGCATAGCTGGCTCTGACGGATCTACTAGTCGATCTGCACAAGCATCATTGATACCGTCTAGCAGTTGTCGATCGTTCTGTAAGCAGTCACTAGCGATCGCTACCTCATTTTCAGTATCATCCTCTTCATCAAGCCCAAATTTTTTGCAAATTTTATCGAGTGTCTGAGGTTGAATGACTCTTGCTTTAGCTTTCTTTAATGCTGTCAGCAAACGAGTTGCATTAACTGGCGATCTCAACAAATAAAGAGTTTCTAGCAAACTTTCTAATTCTGCCTTAGAAATCAAAATCGCATTTTTACCGTTAGGCCTATTAATAACTATTAGTTCCCCAGTTTCAACAGCGCGATCGCAGAGATTTTCTAAATTTGCTTCAGCATCAGTGTATGTAATCTCATTTACCATACAATTTTAACTCCCACTAAATTTTCGAGCATGGCTCGCCAGCTTAACTGACGAGCCATGCCCAATTATATCACTTATCATCCCTGATCGGCAGCGCCACATCCATAATTTCCATCAACAATTCCAGCCGCGAAGGACGGCTCAACATCGGCACTAAATTCGGCAGTGAGTAGTAATCTCCAGCAAACGTAAAGGTTTCCACCGATACTTGTTTGTCCTTCAATTGGTTCTGGACATATTCGCACCAAGCGCCAACTCGAACGATTACCACATCAGGAATTACCCCCAAACTGCGGCAGTAATTCTGATAAGCATCCGCGAAATAAGGTGCAGAGTTTTCGCCTTCATCTGTTACCATGATGAATTGCTCAACTACTTGCTTTTTAATCCGCATTGCTTCCACCGCGCAACCGCAACTGGTGCCACCGCCAGCGCGAATGTGCTTGAATGCGCGCTCCCAGTCTGTCAATTCGCTACCGTTTGCTTGGACTGGGTACGGCATCGTGTCAAAGGCGTAGACGAACAGTGCAGCGTCGGAAATGCCCGATATCAAAGCAGCGAGACGCTTCCCAACTTCGATCGCACTTTCCATACTTCCCGACTTGTCAATCAACAAACCAGTCGCTTTAACAATCTTGCCGCGCTTCTTCACCTGTTCGTTTGTCACTGCTTCCAATTTCGCCGTTGTCGCTGCGTCGAAGTTCGCGCCCGCAACCGCAACACTGGCTTTGTAAGCAGAAACCCGATCGCACTTTGCCGCTTCATCCAACTTGGCATCAATCAACAACTTGACTTCCGGGTGATCCATCGCGCCGCGAGACTGAATCGATTTCAGGTTGTTGATCACTTCCTGTGGCGACATCGAGTTAATCAACGCGGCCAAAACCATTGGTGTTAGCTGTGCGATCGCACCAACTGCGATCGTATACGGAATCTTGTACTCAACAATTAAATTTGCTTGTTCCGCTGGTGTCGGTGCTTTTGCCAATTGCTTCAAAACGAATGCCAGAGAGTCTTCTGGCGGATTGTCTTGGAACAGAATCGCATTAGCGCGATCGCCCGGCTTGACGTGCAGAGTCGCGTACAAGTGCTTCATTGCTTTGCGGTTGCGGAGGGCGGCGCGATCGAAAAACTGCGGATTCTTTTCCCGCGATTTCAGATAGCGAGTGACAGCAGTGCGCGCACTCCGAGGCACCTTATTTTTGTGCTGCTTCATGAAGTCCACAATCCGCGAAACCTCGTAGGGAGGGAACTCTTGCAGCATCATAAACCCGGCATCCCGGTGTTCGGTTAGTGCCGAAGTTAACAAATTTCCGACAAAAACTTCCTTGTGATCGCGCACGTCGCCTTGACGCTGATACCACACCGCTAAATGACCGTAAAAAATCGGGTCTAATTCGACAATTAACTTGTGGATTTCTGCTACTTTTTCTAATTGGCGGTGAGGAGTTGTGAGCAGACTATTGAGCATTTCCAAGCGTAAATCGCGCTCTAATAAATTCATCGGTGCTACCTCCCATTTCGATTTTCAATTTTCGATTGGCGATTTTGGATTGTGAAGAATATCCCAAAATCAGCGGGTAGCAGTTGTTGCACGCTTGCGAATAAATATAGTCACCGCGCAAGTTTGGGGAGCTTTTTTTCAGAACCAGGATAAGGTTAGTATGTAAGCTCTCCGAGTTAGGGCGCGGCAACAACTGCTATTTAAAATCATTTCAGGGAAACTTGTTGTAGTTCGATCGCTCTCAAGTCCGGTTCAACCCAATTAATCCGAGCTTCCGCAGACATCAGCCGATCGCGCGTGTAATAGCAAAATGGTAAATGGCGATCGGCGTATTTGGCAATCAAACCGTTAGCCAGATGTACGATCGATCGATTCCGGCTTTCCTTCGCGAGATACCCGCGAACAATTCGCATCCAAAACAGCGTTAGAGTTTCGTGATATCCGCTATCTTTTGTGCTTTCAATTTCATGAACCGAGTTGTAACGTTTAATCCCATTCCGAACCGCATTTATTGCTTCCGGTTCTGAATCATAAAACAGATACCACAGCCCGACGGTTAAATGTGCTGCGTGCGTCCATTGACTGCGCGGGAGACTGCATTCTTGGAAAGCGTGAATCAGGCTGTCTATCTCGCAGGGCGATCGGTAAATTATAGTTGTATTGTTCATAATTTAATTCTCCTTTCGATCGTCGTAGTGAAAAATACTAAGCTGTTACGCATTTAAAATAGTATTGTAGGGTGCCACGGGCCGCAGCATTTCCCTTACCGATGGAAGCGATCGAGCTGACGCACCCTACAGGCTTTTTATAGTAGTAAAAAATACTATCGCGCAAGTCAAGAAAGCCGTTGTTCATACGCAGGAGTTGAACCTGCAACCTTTTCTTTAAAAAGAAATGCTCTACCAAGAGCGAGTATGTAAGCTTTCTAGGTTAGGGCGCGAAGTGTTTTTTCACTACCTGATATCAATTCCGGCTGCGCTGGAATGATAAAGAGGAGACGGCAGTGCCGTGTCCCTACTACGATCAATTGTAGGGAAACGGCACTGCCGTCTCCTCCATCTCCTCTTTATTTCTGTGTAGGGACACGGCTTGGCCTTTGTCCCTACCAGACATCTGTGAATTTCTAGCCGTAAACGGCTTCTGGGCGGACAATCAAGTCGCCACTGGGACGCCGATCGAGCACGTAAGACTCAAAGCGATCGCCTTTAACATCAAAATGCTTGGCCAGACGTTCCTTAATAGCTTTGTCGCCCATTTTTGGCACGATACCGAGTTGGTTTTCTGCCATATCATAGGAACGTCCTTCAAAACGAATGTGAACCATTACCGATACCTCTCGCGAGCAATTTTGGATTTGGGATTGGTAGCTTATCTGCTCTTGAAATTGGCTTTTTGTGAGATGCGGGCAAATTGCCAGTATCGGTAAAGATTCACGAAATCCGATCATCTTTACTAGAAAAAGCGCCGTTCTAAGTGATAAGCTTGTTTGATTTTGCGGATTTTCTCAGCCTTCTTTGTCGATTCAAATCTGGCAGAGTTTGTCTGTTCTGAATCCGCATGAAATTCGTTAATATTAGATTGATTCGGTACAATCTCTGGCTCGGAGGGAGTCAGTTTGTAACCGAACAGTCTGGTGTAAAGTAAAAACATGACAATCCAGTCTCTGTTACAAGACTTTCAAATAGATGGTCTTTGAAATTTTGAGCTATATTCAGTTTTGGCGTTGCTGAATTTAGGTATGATTCACTCGCTTACGCAATCCCTGAAATTTAGAGTAGGGGCAATTCATGAATTGCCCCTACTCTAAATTTCGGAGGCAAATCATACTCCAAATCAGCAACGCCTTAGTTTTCAAGGTTCAGAAATGGTACGAAAAATGCAGGTTTTTGTCCGTCCTGCGCTTTCCATACTTTAATACTACATTTGTACTACAAAACTGTCAAGGGGGTAGGAAAAGTTTTTTTTGGAGGCGCGGGTGGCGAGAAACCGGGTTTTTTCACGGGTTTACTTTGTTGCGACGCGCAAATCCGCTAAAAAACCCGGTTTCTTGGGTGAAAGCCCGATCGCCCGCTGTAACATCGCTCAAACATCCTTAACATAAGAAATGCTATTGCGAATATTGTGAAAGCCGACTGATTCGTAAAGTCGCAATGCACCAGAGATATTTTCAGCATCGACGCCGAGAATAGCAGTCTCGACACCGGCAGCTTTCAGCCGATGCAAACCAGCCAGCAACATTGCTCGTCCCAATCCGATTTTGCGGAAGCCGCGCCTAGTTCCGAGACAAGCAATCCAGCCTTGATTGCGCCCGGTACGATCGCACTCATCGACGCTAATTTCGCAGTAACAAAAAGCGACAAAAGTCCCGTCACCAGCAACAGCAATCAAATCTAAATCATTTCTGTAATCGGGTTTTGCTAAATCGTACTTAAATTTATCCAGCGTTAAATCGTGGTGGTTCCAGTGATCGATAAACGACTGGTTGAACATTTCTACCCATGCTTCAGCATCCTGTTCCCCGGGGAACTGAATGAGGGTAAAACCTTGTGGTAATTTTGGTTCTGGGATGGGTTCAGAGAGCGATCGCGCCATGCGGAAAAAATAGCGATCGGGCTTGAAGCCGCTACTTGTCAGCAATGAAATGCGATCGCCATCCTCAGCGCGAGCCGAGGATCTGAGCTTCACTGGCGCACCCGGTATCGTAGACACCTCACGCATCCGCACTTCACCCCAGGCGATCGCGGCTGCTTCCAAATCGCCTCCACGCGCGTTGGGGTGAACGCGAAACCACAACGCACCGTCAATTACTTCCCCTGGTTCAGGAATCGACAACTGAGCAAAACCGATTAATTTTCCCTCCGCATCTTCCCAAAGGCGGATATCGCGAGCTACATCGAGGGAAGGTTCGTTAAATTCTTGTTGTAATTCCGAGATGGAAATGCCTTCATCGAGTCGATTGACTGCTTCGCAAGTATTGATTAAATGGGCGATCGCCTCTAAATCGATTTCACCTGCATAAGAGCGCACTGACAGATTTGCGGTCATAACTAATCATCAACTCCTGTGGTTATTCAGTTCAAAAATAGCCTTGGCGATCGAGACTAAAAATCCGATCGCCCAAAATTCAAAAATCATGGAAAACATCAAACATAATCACATGACACAACTGATGAAATCTTGACAGTAAAAAGGATTCGTGTAAAAATAGTGGCAATAAATCAGTCTTACGGTTGAATCAATGAAAAACGTAAATCACCGTAGCTTAGCAAACCTCACGCCATTTGAGGGCAAGTGGAAGCATGGGACAACCCGTACTATCCGAGTGCCGATCGTCCTAGCAGACAAAGTGCTGGCTCTGACTCGCAAACTAGACAACGGAGAATCCTTTGAAAAAAGCGAGCAACCTCGCCTGTACAGCCGAATCGGAGAGTTAACGGCGGAAGTAAATGCTTTGCAAAAAAAGTTGTTAAAGGCTCAGCACTCGATCAATTTAGCAGAAGATGAGATAGCCGACTTGAAACTTGAGGTAGCTTCTGCGAAGTCTGAGCTTAACAAAGTATCGGCAGAAAACAAGAAGCTGACAGAATAACTCGATCCAAAGCTTATCTACTAATAAAAGCAGTTTTGAAAATATTCAGCTACTTACAAAAGTACGACTGAGCTAAGAATGAGCCACAAACTAATAACTCGGTGGTTTTAATACACCTGAGACTTTTGATTTATCGAAAATTAAACGGGATGGGAGTAGAAGGACTTGAACCTTCGACCTTGAGATTAAGAGTCACCTGCTCTAACCAACTGAGCTAT
>ENA-OFDP01000050-OFDP01000050.1-metagenomes-genome-assembly--contig:-NODE-50-length-57304-cov-6.308896_pt1 | contig 57304 bp, 52 predicted proteins | sample MGYA00153389_OFDP01 | MGnify analysis MGYA00153389
CAGTAATTGTCAAATTACTTAACATACTTTGTTTTATTAGCGCCTACTTACTTAACCGGAATTGAGCTGAAAAACCCGGTTTCTTGAAGAAACCGGGTTTATGAATACCCTAAAAGTCGATCGGCTGGGAATCGGCAATATTTGTTATGCTGCACGCTGAGTTAACAATCCCCAGACAAAAAGTACCACGATCGCACCGATGACTGCAAAAGCTATGCTAGGTAGAGTTAATGCTCCGAAGGAAGCTCCTGCGCTAGTCCCGACAAAGGTTTGGCCTAAATAACCTCCCACCAGCGCGCCGATAATTCCTAAAACTGTTGTGGCAATAAAACCACCACCTTGAGTTCCCGGATAAATAGCTTTGGCGATCATACCCGCAATCAGTCCCAAAACAATCCAAGCAATAATTCCCATGTCTTTTTCTCCTGAATCCTTAACTTTTCTTGTGCCTTGTCTTATGTTCTTAGAATAACAACCCCTATCTTGCTCTTACCTCTACCGCAGGGAGGAACCGAAAGTGGTAGGATTTCTCATAAATCGTCCGAGTTTGAGCCTTTTTAATCTCTCAAAAGAGTTAACCCAATTTTTCAAGGTAAGAAAGGTACTTATGCTCAAGGCAAAAGGGAAATAGGAGAAATTTTCTGGGACTTGTTATGTTTTACTGGTAAAAAAATTACAATAATTATCTGAAATAAGGAAAGTTTGCGCCCGATGAATCTGACTCTGTGCACGATCGTAAAAAATGAAGAAGCAACACTGCTGCGGACTTTGGACAGCGTTAAGGGTGTTGTTGACGACATAGTTGTCGTAGATACGGGATCGGGCGATCGTACCCGTGAAATTGCCCGAGAATTTGGGGCGAAGGTTTACGAATTTGAATGGTGCGACGACTTCGCAGCAGCACGCAACGAGTCTCTGAAGTACGCCCAGGGCGACTGGATTTTGGTTTTGGATGCCGATGAGGTGCTAGTACCCGAGATTATACCTCAGATCCTGCTGGCAATTAAGAGCGATCGGCTGCTGCTAATCAATCTGATCCGTCAAGAAATCGGTGCATCTCAATCTCCCTATTCCCTAGTGTCGCGCTTATTTCGCAATCGCCCCGACATCCGCTTTTCTCGCCCTTACCACGCAATGGTAGACGACAGCGCGGCTGAGATTTTGCAGAGGGAACCACAATGGAAAATAGCTTCTCTCCCCGATGTGGCAATTTTGCACTCTGGTTATCACAAAGATGCGATCGCCGCCAAAGGTAAATTCCAAAAAGCCCAAGCAGCGATGGAACGCTATATCGCTTACTATCCAAACGATGCCTATGCTTGCAGTAAATTAGGCGCTTTGTACGTAGAAAGTGCGCAACTTGGACGGGGAATTAATTTATTAACCAAAGGCTTAACTGCTGCGGCAATTGATGATTCTGTTGTTTACGAACTCAATTATCACTTAGGAATAGCTTACCGCCAACAGCAGCAGTTTGCCAAAGCAAAAGAACACTATCAAGCAGCAATTAATACAAACGTGTTTCCAGCTCTCAAGTTGGGTGCTTACAATAATTTAGGCAATTTACTCAAAGATGAAGGAGATTTGAAATCTGCTGAAAAAGCTTACAAAGCAGCCTTAAAAATTGATCCCAATTTCGCAGCAGGACACTACAATTTAGGACTGACGCTAAAAGCAGCGGGAAATTTAGCAGATGCGATCGCCTATTACCGACAAGCGATTAAAATCGATCCCGAACCCGCCGAATATCATCAAAATTTGGCAGTAGCTTTGCTGAAAATCGGTAAAATGCCAGAGAGTTTAGCAGAATTCAAAAGGGCGATCGCCATTCACGAACAGCGCCGCCCCTTTGAAGCAGAACGCCTGCGGCGGGGACTGCAAGAAATGGGTTTAATGTAAACTTGTTACCCTGTAATTTGTAGGGGCAATCCCCCCGTGGTTGCCCTCGATCCGGACGGGTAAGCACGGGGGTATTACCCCTACAAACTGTAAAAATTACCAATAAAATCAAGCAATTATCTCTACTTTGCCGCTATCCAAATCGTAGCGCCCTCCAACAACTTTAAGCTTCCCCGCTTTCACAGCTTCAGCCAAAATAGGCGACGATAATTTTAAATTATTTACGTTCATTTTCACATTAGCTCTGACTGCGTTATCCCAGGCATCGCCCCACCGATTTTTTGTAGCATCAACTGCCGGTTTAATCGCCGCCACCAAAGTGCTAATGTGACCCGGAACAGCTTTGCCATCTAAAGCTGCTTTAACAGCGCCGCAGCGTTCGTGGCCCAGAATTACTAATAACGGCACGCCTAATTCTAGTGCAGCATATTCCATATTGCCGAGAACCACATCGTCGATAAAATTTCCAGCTACTCGGATATCAAATAAATCCCCCAATCCTTGGTCAAAAATAATTTCGGGTGTTACCCGCGAATCAGAACAAGCAAGGATGGTGGCAAACGGATGCTGACCCTGTGCTACTTCGACAATTCGCGATCGGGCTTGATCGGGAAAAGTCCGTTTTTGCTGAATGTAGCGTCGATTCCCGTCCATCAATTTTTTGAGAGCATCATTCGGAGTAATCTGTGAGATGGGCTCTGCATTTGCCACCTGGGCTCGTAAAAGCGTTGGTGCAATGCTTGCCGCCAGTATCCCTCCACCAGCCCTCAACATTAGATTACGTCGCGAAATCATCCCTGTTCTTTCGCTTTTAGTCATCGATTGCAACTCGGTTCAAATTTTTGTATCCATCAGCATAATATCTACCATAACCTCAGCCAGACTTCTTTACTTTTTCTTTACAAGTAGCTGGGCTAAAATTTAAACTTCAAAAAAGTTGCCCTTTTTATTTCAGAAGCTCAATTACGGTCATCCTTCTGTCTGCGCTGGCTGCTATAATGTATCCAAAACAACAATTATTTATAAATGACTCGAAATGTCTTACGTCGCCAGCATTCATATATATCCGGTCAAGTCCCTTGACGGCATAGCTGTCAGTCAAGCAACTATTCTTGCTAGTGGTGCTTTAGAGGGCGATCGCTCCTTAGCAATCTGCAATGAAGCAGGAGAATTTGTTAACACTAGACCCAACAGTGGAGTCCATTTTCTGCGCTTATCATTTGACATAAAAAAAAGAATTGCTGGGCTTAAAATTCAAGACACCGAACAAGAAATCTTTTTTCATATAGATATAGAACGCCCGGAAATAGAATCTTGGTTGAGCAACTACTTCGGCTTCCCCGTCAAATTAATTGAAAACTTGCTCGCAGGATTTCCCAACGATATCGCTGCACCCGGCCCCAGCATTATCAGTACCGAAACAATTGCCGAAGCTGCATCTTGGTTTCCAAGAGTTTGCGTTAACGAGATGCGCCACCGCTTGCGAGCTAATATTGAAATAGGAGATGTCCCGGCTTTTTGGGAAGACAAACTTTTCCCAGAAGCAGATGAAATTGTCAGCTTTCAAATAGGGACTGTAATATTTGAAGGTATTAATACTGGTAACCAGACCCATGCCATATCTATGGGAAATTATGCAGCGAAAGAAGCTTATTCCAGTTTTCAAAAGGTATTAACAGCCAACCAGAATCAAACTATACCTAATTTGGTAACAAGAGGGGATTTCAATCACTTGAATCGGCTGATTGTGAACACGCGAGTGCCACCTCAAGCAGCCGGAAAAATAGTACACCTAGGAGACGAAGTTAAAATTATCAGCGTCAAAAAATCCCTATTTAATACGATTCCTGATTAGTTATAAAAGTTTTATGAGGATTTCATATCAAATCTGCTAATACCGGAATTAATATTACCCAGGCAAGTAGGGTGCGTCGCTACCCGTATTTCAGCAAGTTATATCGAATATCTCGCAGCGACGCACCCTACAGACTACAATTAATCGGTTGACAGTTACATCGGGTGCGAGCATGACGATTATTTTGGGGTAGGGAAACGGCCCTCGGGCGGTGTCCTCCGTTACTCCAATTCCCAATGCCCAATTACCTTTGATTTCTGTTGGTATGATAAACTGCGATCGGTCTGTCAATTCCTTTAAATCGGAAATCTCCCATCGGCTCAAAACTTTGGGGTAATCGCAGCAACTTGTAAGTAGCTTCGCTCACCACACATTCCCCAGGCAGACAAATTCCCTCCATCCGAGCAGCCAGATTAATTGTCGAACCCAACACAGTATAATCAACTCTTTTAGAACTGCCCACATCACCAATTATCGCCTTCCCACTGTTAATAGAAATCCGCAGTTGCAGTGGTTCGGCCAAACTTTTATTTGCATTGAGTTCATCCAGACGATTGAGCATTCCCAAAGCTGCCGCCACCGCTCGATCGGCATGATCGAGCTGAGGTTCCGGCGCTCCAAAAAATGCCATAATACAATCTCCAATAAACTTATCTAAGGTTCCTCCTTCCCCAAAAACTTCTTGCAGCATTTCCTCAAAAAAATTGTTGAGCAACCGGGCTATTTCAGTAGGACTCAACCGTTCCGACATTGCAGTGAAACCAACAATATCTGCAAACAGAATGCTGATTTCGCGTTCCACAGGCGGTAGGCGATGGTTAATTAAAGTCCCCGTATTCATTAAATGCTGGACAACAGCGGGAGAGTGATAACGTTCCAATCTTTGCCGCATAGTTTCTTCATTGCGGAGTTTCTGTGTCAGTAGCCACCGCTGCACGCTGGAAGCGACGATATTTCCTAATGCTGAAAAAAAGCTGAGGTCTTGATCCCCTCCCTGATACCACTCCCTAGAGGTTAATTGAGCATCGCCGTAAAGCACTCCAAAAACTGTATTTTCATCCCATAGAGGAACAGCTATCGCCGTGCGAATTCCTTTGTCAATCATGCTCATATTGTCGTCAAACTGTTCGTCAAACTGAGCGTCGGCAGTTTTGAGAGCAACTTGTTCATCCAATACTTTGCGGCAAATAGTGCGGCCGATCCAACTGCCGTCAGCGGGGATATGTTTATTTTTAGCTGTGGGTTTTGCTGCGGTTTTAACTACTTCCAGTTCGCCGTTATTTTGGAAGTCTATTAAGAGGGCTAAACGTTCAATATTTTTGATATCGCGGAACACGATTTGCTGGACTTGATCGAAGATTGCTTCGATGGATTCAGCCGTGTTCAAATATTTAGCGATATCGACTAAATATTTTAAACGCGAGATAGCTTGTTCGTAGTTTTTTTCAATTTTTGTGTCTGGTTCTATCCACTGTTTTTGCAGTTCTTTCGCTTTGCCGAGGATGGTAACTCCTTCGGGCATGGTGCCGATTTCGGGAAGTTGGGGGTCGGAGCGATCGAGCAAAACGACAATCAGATTGATCCGGTGTCCCAAATAAATGACATCGCCCTGATTGACTAAGTGAGGGTGGTTGAGGGGACTGTTGTTCAGTAGCGTCCCATTGGTACTGCCCATATCCTCAACTAGCCAATCCCCTGAAGCTATTTTAAATAAGCGGGTGTGGTGCCGGGAAATGTCAGAAAAAGGGAGTTGCAAATCGCATTCGAGCAACCTACCGATAATAAATTCCTCGCCCTCGACAGGCACGGTTTTTTCGATGATTCCATTAATTTGTAGTTCCAGATTCAGTTCATTCATACACATCACCGCTGTTGAATTTTCAAGGCTTTCACAAGACTTGAATTCAGCAGATAAAATCTCCTGCGAGTCTTATCAATCTGGCGGCAACTCCAAACCAAGCTGACCCAACACACCAGTTCTAAAATCATTTAACATCTGCCGCGCCGTTCGCTCGACATCTCCTTTATACCTGTCTTTTGCTACCTCGTGCAAATAATCTTCACCATTACTAGATAATAAATCTAATTTATACCTGGATTTGAAACCAGATACTGACATCAAGGTGTCATCGATCGCCTCAAGCTCCCGGAGCAAATCTACCATAGCTGCGGCTACTACCTGATTGTCGTAAGCTGCTTCGCCAATATCTTCGCAAATAGCTAATTTTATGGCATTTTCTTGATTGTTAATTCGGGTAGGGATCACTCCGGGGGCGTCCAATAACTCAATTTCGTCAGAGATGCGAACCCATCGGAGCGATTTAGTTATTCCGGCTCTGCGGGCACTGTCCACCACTCTGCGCCCTAACAGCCGATTAATTAAGGCAGATTTTCCGACATTGGGAAAGCCCATCACCACGGCTCGGACTGGACGGGGTAGCATACCTCGATCGAACCTTCTTTGATTTAGCTGCACCCCAGCATTCTGTACGGCATCCGCCACGTCATGCACTCCTTGCCCGTGCTCGGCATTGGTAAAATACACAGTCTCCCCTTGAGACTCAAACCAGGTTTCCCACGCATCGCGCGATCGAGTAGTAATCATGTCCATCCGGTTGACGACCAATACTCGGGGCTTGCCGCCCACCCAGCTCGGCATTTGGGGGTGGTAAGTAGCCAAAGGAATGCGCGCATCTCGGACTTCGAGCACCACATCTACCCGCTTTAGCTGTTCTTTTAATGCCCGTTCAGCTTTGGCAATGTGACCGGGATACCAGTGAATTTTCATAATACGAAGGAAGAAGGAAGAAGGAAGAAGGATCAGGGACAGAAAGCAGAAGGATGAAAGCAGAAGGATGAGGGAGAGAAAGCAGAAGGATGAAGGGAGAAGGATGAGGGATGAGGGAGAGAAAGAAGGAATGAATCTAGTAAGGAACGAAGGAAGTAAGGAGGAAATCAGGAAAATCAAAAAGGGAAAAAGTAAGCTGTTACCCATCTAACTTGCGCTGATGAAAGTAAGAAGAAAGAGTTTTCTTCCTTCTTCCTTCTTCCTTCTTCCTTCTTCCTTCTTCCTTCTTCCTTCCTTAAGGCACAATCAAAACTGCACAAGGAGACAGATTGATCACCCGACTGGTAACGCTGTCAGACGCTCCATCTTCGGTTAAACCCATTCCTCGACAGCCCATCACAATCAAATCGGCCCCAATTTCGTCAGCCACATCACAAATCGTGAAAGCCGGTTTGCCTTCTCGTTCGATGATTTCAGCTTCGATTCCCTGCTGGGAAAACATCGATTGGGCCTCAGACAGCAGTTTGGCGACAGCTTCTGGGGAAGTCATTACCTCAGACGGTGGGGTCGCACCCTCCTCGGCGGGGGGTTCAACTACCGACAGAATCACTAAACGAGCACCGTAGGTTTTCACAATATTGATTACCTTTTCGGCGGCTTCGCGGGCTTCTCGGCTTTGATCTACTGGAAATAAGACAGTCTTGAACATAGCGTACATCTCCCGGGCACGGACTCCGATAAAATGTTGAGGTTGAACCAATCAATGCAGCTTATTCCATCTTCCGTTTTTTTGTAGGGGCGCGATTGAATGCGTCCTAGGCCCAAGTGCAAGTTACCAGTGCCGACATTTTAACGGAATTCAACAAAACACACATATTAGGGGGTTAATCCTGTGACCAAAAAAACTGTAGCAAATTTATCGGCATCGGATTTATCGGGAAAACGGGTACTGGTGCGGGCGGACTTTAACGTGCCACTCGACAACGGCAACATCACAGATGATACTCGTATCCGGGCGGCTCTGCCGACAATTCAAGATTTGGCCTCCAAGGGCGCTAAGGTCATTTTGTGCAGCCACTTCGGCCGTCCCAAGGGCGTAACCGAGAAGTTGCGTTTGACTCCTGTTGCTAAGCGATTGTCGGAATTGTTGGGTAAAGAAGTCAAAAAAACTGATGATTGCATCGGCGATGCTGTCGCTGCTACAGTCGCGGCGATGCAAGATGGCGATGTGATTTTGCTGGAAAATGTCCGCTTCTACCCAGAGGAAGAGGCAAATGACCCGGAATTTGCTAAGAAGTTAGCTTCTGTGGCCGATTTGTATGTCAACGATGCTTTTGGTACGGCTCACCGGGCGCACGCTTCTACTGAAGGCGTTACTAAGTATCTGAGTCCTTCTGTGGCTGGGTTTTTGATGGAGAAGGAATTGCAGTATCTTGGTAGTGCGATCGACAATCCTCAACGTCCTTTAGCTGCTATCATCGGCGGTTCTAAGGTTTCGAGCAAGATTGGAGTCATTGAAAAACTGTTGGAAAAGTGCGACAAATTGCTGTTGGGCGGTGGCATGGTTTTCACATTTTACAAGGCTCGCGGCTTGAACGTTGGTAAGTCTTTGGTCGAAGATGACAAGCTGGAATTGGCTAAGTCTTTGGAAGCTAAGGCAAAGGAACGGGGAGTTACTTTTCTGTTACCTACTGATGTGATAGTTGCTGACAAGTTTGCTGCTGACGCTAACACTCAAATTGTCCCCGTTGAGAGCATTCCCGACGGTTGGATGGGTTTGGATATTGGGCCGGATTCTGTGAAAACTTTTCAAGCTGCTTTGGCCGATTGCAAAACGGTAATCTGGAACGGGCCGATGGGCGTGTTTGAGATGGAGAAGTTTGCTGCGGGTACTGAAGGTATTGCTCATTCTTTGGCTGGAATCACTAAAACTGGTACTACCACAATTATCGGCGGCGGTGACTCGGTGGCGGCTGTTGAACAGTTGAATTTGGGTTCAGAAATGAGCCACATTTCTACTGGTGGCGGTGCTAGTTTGGAGTTGCTCGAAGGTAAGGAATTGCCTGGTGTTGCTGCTTTAGATGAGGCTTAATTAAGTTAAGTAGGGCGGGCTTTGTTGCCCGCCTTGCTGAATTCGAGTATGAATTTTGGGCTGCGAATGAGATTTTTTTTATTAACCGCAGAGAGCGCAGAGAACGCAGAGAGGGAGAAAAGAGAGAAGGAAATGGGTTGAAATTTTACTGTTTGCGAGTACGATCGATCTGAAGTGGCAGTGAGGTTTGTTTGTGAAACTTAAAATCTTGGCAAGTGTAACGGCAACTATAGCAGTTTTAGCCCCGTTTTTGCTAGCAGCTCCGGTGAAAGCGGAAAATCCCGATCATGTCCGGCAATTGCTGGAAAGTAAGGAGTGTGAGGGCTGCGATTTGAGAAATGCTGATTTGTTTAAGGCGAGTTTGTACAGAGCTAATTTAAGAGGAGCTGATTTAAGCGGAGCAAATCTCTACGAAGCTAATTTGCTACAAGCGGATTTAAGTGGTGCTAATTTGGCGAATGCTAATTTAGTTAATGCTGAGATGTCCGGTGCTGACTTGGACAGTGCTAATTTGCGAAATGCGGATTTGTCTAATGCTTTTTTGGGGCGAGTTAATCTGACTAGAGCTGATTTGCGCGGTGCTAAACTTTTTGGTGCTAATTTGGGCGAATCTTATCTGCTGCAAGCTAATTTGTCTAATGCGGATTTGAGGCGTTCGCTGCTGTTTAGAGTTAATTTGAGCCGCGCGAATTTAAGTGGAGCGGATTTGTCTTTTGCTGACGTGCGCGATACTAATTTGCAGAATGCTATTCTGTCAAATACTAGGCTTCCTAAAGCTCAATTGAGCGGCACAAATATCGATGCGGTTAATAATCTCCGGCAGGCTGATTTGGAACGCGCAAATTTGCGGGGTACGAATTTGGGGCCGCAGGTTTGCGTAACGACGAATTTTCCTTATTGTGTTTTGAATTTGGAATAATTGATCGTAGAGTGCGTCAGCCGCGATTATTTTGGTAGCTACGGGAGTTTTTGACTGGCTGGCGCACCCTAGGTTGATATCTGAGCTAAGTTTGAGGTGCTTTGTATCCCCTTTCTAGGGCGAATTTCACAAGCTGGGCCCGATTTTCTAGCTGTAATTTGCTGAAAATACTGCCTAAATGAGCTTGCACAGTCCGGGGGCTAATAAACAGCCGATCGCTAATTTGTTTGTTAGTATAACCCTGAATAACTTCCCAAAAAACTCTTTCCTCGGCTGGTGTTAGAGGCAAAGGTGCAGGTGTTGGCAATACTGCGACCGCTTTTGGCTCTACTGCTCTGGCGTTAGAAGTTTGCAGTAGTCGGACAATTTCGGCGTGTATGCGGTGAGAGCGCTCTAACTGCGCCTTGACCTTAGCCAAGATTTCTTCAGACTGAAATGGTTTTACCAGATAATCGTCAGCGCCGATCGAATGACCTTCAACTTTTGACTCAATTTCACCTTGACCTGACAAAAATATAAACGGGACTAACTGTCCCAAACGGGTAGTTCGCAAGCGGCGGCAAAACTCAAACCCGTCCATTTCCGGCATCATCACGTCTGAAATTACCAAATCTGGGGGGGCATTTTCAAAAATCGAGAGCGCCTCAACTCCTGAATTAGCGCATTCAACCCGGTATCCTTGGCTTTCGAGGTACATTGCTAAGACTGTTTGACAGTCTGCTTCGTCGTCAACTACTAATATTCTTTCCATGACAGGCTTGCACCAATTCCAGTTGACAGTTCTTGAAACTGCGACTCCCAAATTAGGAACTTAATTGAGTTTACCTGCTGCAACTTGATAAAGACTCCCAATTTCAAGACGCCGCAATTCCTCAAATAGTCCAATTACGGGCGGCGATCGCATAAAATGAGAAGAAGTAGAGGAATATTGGGAAAAATTTCCTTCTTTTATTCACTCCATCCTCAAAAGCTATAACTTTTTAGGATGGAGTGTCAACTTTTCCGCAGAAATATAGAATCTCAAAGAAACAATTTTATTTTATTATACAGAAATTATGGTGACACTTACACTATTCCTAGACCCGACATGGAAAGGTTTTTAGATTTTTCGGGTTCGGATACAGGTACAAAAGGGATAACGCGAGCTACTAGGGAGTGCGCGAACAAACCCTGGGCGGCAACCAACATACTTTCAATTACCGGTGCGGGTTCGGGGCGGCTGAACAGATACCCCTGCATGATATCGCACTGATGCTCCTTCAAAAAAGCTAGCTCTGCTTCTGTTTCTACTCCTTCAGCAATTACGGTCATCTTCAAACTGTGACCGAGTAAAATTACTGCTGTAGTAATAGCAGCATTTTGAGCATCTTCATTGGCATTACGGACGAATATTCGATCGATCTTTAAACTGTCAAAAGCAAATTGCTTGAGATATCCTAAAGTAGCATAACCGGTGCCGAAGTCGTCAATAGCAATCCGAATTCCTAGTGCTTTAAGTTCGTTTAAAGTAGCGCCTGCAACTGTGGCATTCTCCACCAAAGCGCTTTCAGTCATTTCTAATTCTAAATTAGCCGGCTCTAAGCCTGTGGTTTCTAATATTTGCACAATTCGTGCCTTGAGTTCTGGATCGGACAACTGCCGGGCCGACAAATTTACGGATATTGTAAAGGGCGAAAACCCCGCAGCTAGCCAACTAGCTGCTTGAGCGCAAGCTGAAAGCAGTACCCACTCGCCAATCTGAATAATTAAACCTGTTTCTTCTGCCAAGGGAATAAATTCGGCGGGAGAAATTATACCTCGATCGGGATTTTGCCAGCGCACCAAAGCTTCAGCGCCGATAACTTGTCCGGTAGCAATATTTACCTGGGGCTGATAGTATACCTGAAACTCACCTTGTGCCAAAGCGCGGCGCAGCAAAGCTTCCAGAGCCAACTTTTCAGGAGACAGGACAGAAACCTTGGTCGATTCGTTAACTAAATCTTTTAGTCTGGCTTCTGCTTGGTGAAGTGCGACTGTCAGCGGTTGAGTAATAGTTTGGCGTTTCGAGATGCGAGAAGCAATAGCCCCCAGCAACTCAGCCTTAGTAAATGGCTTTGTCAGGTAATCGTCAGCCCCTAATTCCATCCCCCGACGAAAATCGGTTTTGTCACTTTGAGCGGTGAGGAAAATAAATGGAATTGTTGCAGCTAGCGAGTTTTGCCGCAGCGTTCGCAACACGTCATAGCCGTCAAGTTCCGGCATTTGCACGTCGCACAAAATTACATCCGGTATCTCCGAAAGTGCCATCTGCACCCCAAATCGACCGTTTTCTGCCACAATGGCGCGGTAGTTGTGAGATTCCAGGAGTTGCAGGAGAGTTTCCCGGATTAGTTCGTCGTCTTCAATGACCAAAATTTTGAGCATGATACTTAGATAACAGATGGCACTATATATCAGAACCTGACTAACTCTAGCATACTCAAGCTAGGGGGTTAATGATTAGGCCAATTAGCCTATAAATGATTAGCCATTTGGCTAAAGATTTTTGTTGGGTTTTTGAGTAAGAATCAAAAAACTGGCAAAATTTGGAATAGTTCGAGCTTTTTTAAGAGTAGAAAACTGTGGCGTGAGGCTCGTTTGATAAATTTTTATTACAAAATACCGATGGTTTCTCATAAAAATTGGCGCTAACACTGTCACTGCACAGATGGGCGATCGCTTATACAATATCTGGTTAATTATCTGTAACAAAAAGGGTTTGTAGTGAGGACTTTAGTCCTCAGCTTTTTATGCGGACTAAAGTCCTGACTACAAACCAGGTTTATTGTGTCGTTGCGGATATCATCTTATGGGCTGCTTTTAATTTACAGGCTTAGTAGAAGTGCCGCAAAACTTGTCATCTACAATTGCAGAATTGATTCTGACAGCCTGCATTGGTGATGACGGAACGATCAGGTCTTGGGGAACTACAACTGTTTTTTTACAAACAAGTTCGCTGCTGCCTACAGAGGCAAAGTTCCAAGCATAAAATTCGGGATTGCTGACTGTCGCAGTGGCAGGTGATAAACCTAGTGCAGTCACCAATACTAATCCCAAAGTTACTAAAGCTACGATCGCGAATTTCAGCATATTCTTCTTTTGAACCGGAAAACTTACCCGATCGGGATTGCCTCATTATCACCCGATCGCACTTAAAGCGTCAATAGCCCTTATTCCGTTGCCAGATTCAACTCGTAGGCGATCGGCTCCGATGCCTGAGAAACTACCACGAATTCATAAAAACCAGCATCATCGAGCAATCCAGACCAACTAAGCCCCTCTGCATCTTGCAGCAAAGCCCGAGCTTTGTTTGTCCGCCCGGGAGCATAAATTGACAGCAGAGTAGATTTGCGCGGAGCTTGCAAATTCACGCTCAAAGTTTGATTTTGAGCGAACCTGGCAATGTAAGCTTTCCCTTCTCCGGGCTTGAGATTGCCTGTGAGAACTTTGCTTTTGGCGCGGCTGTCAAATTCAACGCTTTCGACAGTTGCTCCTGCTTCCAAGGATGTGAGGCTGTCGGCGGTAATTGCTTGCCAAATTTGCCCGATCGGCAAACCGATGATATTGCGATCGCGCGGCTGTTGTGGAAACCAATAAAAGAACTTAGCATCAGCCAAATCATACAAAGCGCGACTGCTCAAATTCAGCTTGTTAACCTCAGTTTTCCAGCGATCGAGATCGGCGGTATCGTAACTACCCAATCGCGCTCTAGCGTCGCTGCTGAGGTTTTCCAGCTTGTCGAGCAACTCGTCGCCGATTTTCTGCCATCTTTCGCGCCATTGGCGATCGTCCTCACCTTCTCTTAACAGCCTCCCGCCCAATTCTGGATATTTAGCATAGAAATTCTCGTCTACAAGATTGACATAACCGTTATAGAATCGATCGTCAATTTTGAGCTTGGAAAAGCGATCGCGCAAAGCATCTTCTTGCTGCTGCTTCGGCCCAGAACTCTGCGGAATCGGCGAAATAGTCTGCACTTTTGATTGCAAATTTAACAAATAATTGCCCGCAAACCAGCCAACTCCACCCATACTTGAGAGCACCGCCACCACAAACAAAACCATTTTCCAAGCAGGCATCTTTTGCTGATGGGCAATAGCAGCAACTCGTACCGGAGTTCCTGGCAATTTTGGCACGGGTGCGGGTACAGGTATAGGCGAGTGTTCCGGCGGCTGCGTGGGCGCAAAATACGCTGGCTGTGGCGGTTGCGGCTGTGGCTGTAAAGGTGGATTGCCCGAGAGAGCGAGCAGAACCTCGCGAGCCGAGGAGTAACGCTGGCTGGGGCTGTGAGCGAGCATTTTATCCAACACCAGGGCCATATTTGGAGACAGAGAACATTGCGATCGCCAATTCCAATTCAGCGTCTGGGTATCGAGCAACTGATGCGGTTCCTTCCCTGTCAGCAACACCAAAACCGTCGCCGCCAGAGCGTACAAATCGCTGTGGGGATAGACGATTCCCATTTGCATCTGTTCGGCGGGGGCATAGCCGAGTTTGCCGATGCGAGTCGCGGGGGCGGGAGTGTTGTTAGCCTCAGCGAACAGAGACTCTACGGTGGCTGCGACTTCCTTGACTCCGCCAAAGTCAATCAGCACCGGCATCCCGTCAGACAAGCGCAGAATCAAGTTATCCGGGGAGATGTCGCGGTGCAGCACTCCCAAAGAGTGAATGTATTCGAGCACTGGCAAAATCTGGATTAGCAGTTGATTGATTTCTGCTTCTATGAACCGCAAACCCTGACGTTTCCGGGCATCCAGCAAAAAGCGGTAGGTTTGGCCGGGCACGTAGTCTTGAACGAAAAATAGATAACCTCGATCGATAATACTCACCCGAAACAGTTCGCGGAAGCGCGGGATTTGATTGTGTTGCAGCTTGTATAACACTCCGGCTTCCCGCTCGAACAGTTCCTCGGATTTTTGCAGGGCGTAACTGCCTTGTACTTGGGGCGCAAATTCTTTTAAAACGCAGGGTTCGTTAAATCGGTGGGCATCTTCAGCGAGGTAGGTGCGTCCGAAGCCTCCGTGTCCCAATTCGCGGACTATGCGGTAGTGGTTATTGAGAGTTATGCCGGGATAGATGGGATTGTTCATTGGAACTTGTTGCGTCGGATTTTAACACTTGGCTGAGACTGAGGATGTTTGGCGATCGCTGATTTAATCTTGACATTAATCTTGACATAGTTGATGAGCGTTTATCTGCCGCTCTGTCGCACGCGCTGCTCCTGGTTTTATGTTATGAAAGCGAGTGCGATCGAGGGCAAGTGAGTTAACAAAGGCATTCGTCATCCGATTTGAGATTTTATATTAAGATTTTATATTGAGACCACAGATGAATCCTGGGGCTTATGACCCTATTTTTATGTCAGAAGTCTGCTATGGTGAATTGAAGACATCCGCAGCAACAATCACTATTCTTAAACTCATGATTTTTGCTGTTTTATACCTTGGGATGACCATTGGAGGCAAGTTTGTCAAAAGGTTGGCGAGCTCCTCCGAATATTGTTAAAAAATAATTGCAAGTTCACAGCTTTTTAATGAATTTTCGATCGCTACCAAAATGGTTGCTGCACCCCACAGCAGTTGCGGTTATGGCTGCTGTATACTACAGCACCGCTGAACTGGGGAGATTTTTAGCATCTACGCCAGAGAATGTGACTCCCGTGTGGCCTCCTGACGGCTTCGCTTTAGCAGCCATGCTGCTGCTAGGATATCGCGTTTGGCCGGGAATTTGGATTGGTTCATTTTTGACCAATATTTGGGCTTTTTTAGACAAAACAAATGCAGCTTCTGTTGCCATTTCGATCGCAATTGCCTCTAGCATCGCTGCGGGAACTACCTTATCAGCAATCTTAGGCAGTTTCCTGCTACACAAGTTTGTCGGACGCGGCCATCTATTCGAGCGCCCTCAAAATGTGTTCAAATTTGTAGTTATAGGCGGAATGGGCGGCCCGATTGTCAGTGCGACTGTGGGCATTACTACTCTCTGTGTGCGTGGTATGGTTCCTGCGGAAGATTGGGGCATGAACTGGTTGACATGGTGGATGTCAAATGTAGGCGGAATTCTGATTTTTACACCTCTAATATTAACGTGGAGCCAACCAGTTTTAGAGGCCATTCAGGATGTATTCGCTCTCGGCACAGCAGGAATCCGGCAAAAAAGAAAGCTGAAATTTAAGTATTTAAAATCTCTATCATCTAAGGTAAAAGTGGCTGAGTTTGCCATCTTGATACTACTCGTGCTTGCCGTAGGTAAAATTGCTTTTGGTGGTAGCTATCCTGTAGAGTATATGCTGATTCCATTTCTCGTATGGGCAGTATTTCGCTTTGACATCCAAGGAGCAACATTATTAATTTTTATTGTCTCCTCCATTGCAGTTTTAGGAACAGTTAAAGGTGGCGGGCCTTTTGCGCGTCCCGATCTCAATCAATCTCTGGTGTTATTGCAGTCTTTTATCGGGGTTGTTGTGCTGACAACTTTGATGCTGTATGCTGCGATCGCACAACGGCAGCAGGTAGAGGCTCAGTTACGAGTTCAAACTCAACAGGTTAAAAAAACCTTACAGGATTTGCAGCAGGCGCAAGCTCAATTAATTCAAAGCGAAAAAATGTCTGGGTTGGGACAATTAGTAGCTGGAGTTGCTCACGAAATCAATAACCCCATTAATTTTGTGGGCGGCAATTTGTTTCACGCCAATCAATACACTCAAGAGTTACTCGCTCTTATCAAATTATATCAAAAATTCTATCCTCAACCAGCACCAGAAATTCAAAAGGAAATAGAAGCAGTCGAGCTAGAATTTATTATGGAAGACTTGCCTAAACTTCTCTCTTCGATGAAAATAGGTACAGAGCGCATTCAAAAGATAGTCTTGTCTTTGCGAAATTTTTCTCGCATGGATGAGTCGGAATTAAAGGCGGTAGATGTTCACGAGGGATTGGATAGCACACTGCTGATATTGCAGCATCGTTTGAAATCAAATGCAGAAAATGCGAGCATTGAAGTGATAAAAAAATACAGCAGCAAATTCCGGAAAATAGAATGCTATGCTTCTGAGTTAAATCAAGTGTTTATGAATATACTGGTTAATGCGATCGATGCTTTGGCAGCCAAAAGGATTAAAACAAACATTAATGATGTTGAAACTTTACCGCGCATCGAAATTAGCACGAAAGTTTTAGATAAAAATTGTGTAGCTATCAGCATTGCTGACAACGGCAGCGGTATGCCTGAAGAGACGATTAACCGCATTTTTGACCCTTTTTATACCACTAAACCAGTCGGAAAAGGTACTGGTTTGGGCTTGTATATTAGCTATAACATAATCGCGGAAAAACACCGAGGGAAATTGAAATGCGTTTCCGCGCCCGATCGAGGTACGGAGTTTATAATAGAATTGCCAATTAGGCAAGACAACTCATGAATTATTGATATACATGGCAGTAAGTAGTTTTAATTGATCGGCTATGAGTTTGGAAAAGCATTGTATTATTATATGATTAGGGTAAAAGTTGACGGTTCAGCTTAAAATATGCCAGCTAAAGACATCTACCACAATAATGTCAGAACAGCCTTGGAAAAGGACGGGTGGACGATAACCAAAGATCCGCTACCCTTGAAAATTGGTAAACGTACTCTCAGCGTTGATTTAGGTGCAGAAAAACTATTTGCTGCCCACAAGCAAGGTCGCCAAATTGCTGTAAAAGTGAAAACTTTTGTGAGTGCTTCACCAGTTCATGACTTAGAAGAAGCTCTTGGACAGTATATTGTCTATGAAGATATTCTTGAGCAATCGGAACCAGAACGGAACATATATCTGGCTGTTCGCGCAGAGGTTTATCTAGATATCTTCTCAGAACCGCTCGGGCAACTTTTGCTGCGAAAAAAAAGACTTAAATTAATTGTTTTTGATTCATTAAAAGAGGCAATTGTCAGATGGATAGACTAGATGAATATCGCCAATTTATTCAGAACATCTTAGATAGTTATGCCCAGATCACTTACCAATATGGAGAAATTAAAAGCAGCGTTATTGTCGATCGCGAACAAAACAATTTTTTACTGATGCACGATGGCTGGCAAGGGCCTAAAAGAATTCACGATTGTATCGTCCATGTGGAAATTATTGACGGCAAAATCTGGATTCAACAAGATGGTATAGAAACGGGAATTACCGCAGAACTTGTAGAATTAGGAGTGCCTAAAGACAAGATTGTTTTAGGGTTTCATCCGTATCACGTTCGGCAGCATACGGGATATGCGATGGCCTAAACCAGCTTAAATACCAGGAAATTGTATCAAAAGGGCGATCTGCCCGTTGACTCTCCCTTTCTGCAAACTCTTGAGGAGTCGGGACAAGCTCTCCTTCTGCTGTAAAGAAACGTAGAAAGGGCGATCGCGCATTTTGTCGAAAAACGCGATCGAACACCGAACAATTAGTCTTTAACTATTAGCAACTACGGCTTTATCTGCCGTCAGCATCTCTAAGAGCAGCCAGAATTTCCGGTCGTTTCATGCGCGCGTAGTTCCGCACTTTCCGGTCTTTGCCGATCGCCTTCAAGCGTCTCAACGAACAACTATCGTAGTCTTCGTCTTCCTCCTGGGACGGAAACGGCAACTCCAACTGCAACTGCGGTAGCTGAGGTTTCGCTTGCGCCTTCGACTGCTTCTTCGGCTGTGTTTTTGACTGCGTTTTTGCCTTTACCTCTGGGTGTATTTCTGAGTGCGTCGCAGCGTCGGAAAGTTGGTTACGGAGCGTTGCGATCTGATTTTTCAAGTCATTTTCTACATCTTCAAGGGCGTCGGAAACAAACTGATTAATTGTTTGAACAGTCCGTTCTAACTTTATTGACAACAGTTTTTCCAGTTCATCCAACTGTCTCAATGCACCTTCAAGACTCATGTCCGAAATAACCGCAGATTTCGCAGGAATATCGCTGCCAGATTGTTCAATTTTTTTAGCCAATTTATCTACCTTTTCGTGAAATGTTTTTTCAACTTGTTCGAGCAGATGCTTAATCTGTGCTATCTGATCGCGATCGAAGTTCTGCTCAGTTAGAGCTTTTACTTGCTTTTTAAGCAGGTCTTCATTTTTTTTAACAGATTGTTCTATTTGTTTTGTGAGACTCTCTACCTTTCTTTGAAATGATAGCTCAAATTGTTGCAGTAGAGTTTCAATCTGTGCAGTTTTCTGAGTTTTTTGTGGAGCTAAAAGTTCCATTTCTGCTTGAGCAGCAGCTACTTCCTCGTCGGTCATTTCAAAAATCCAAGCCCACATTTGCTCAATGCCAAGCTCTTTAGCAACCATACACCAATCAGCGCCACAGACAACTTCGTATTCTTCTTCGTTGCTATAAGCTTCAGTCTGGCGTATAATTAAAGGAATTAAATTGCTGCCTTGTTCGATAAGACTTCTCCTGAGAGCTTCGCGGCGATCGCGAGGGATTTCTTCTCCCTGAGTCTCAGGTATCGCAATTTGGGAAGTGTAAATTTGACTGTGACTAATTGGCTTAATCCGCAAATATTCAACTATTCGGTTTTGATCTTGCGATCGCTCCATCTTGTTACAAGTCCTCTTTTGTCATTAAAATTAGCTGTTTTAGGTATTTATAGCCGGATGTTGAAGGAAGAAGGAAAATATAATCCCGCGAAATGGTTTCAGCAATTGATCCAGCAACAATGTACCATCTACGCGGCTTGCTGTGGGTGACATCCCAGGCGATCGACAAATTACTGCAATTCCTAAAAAAAGCGACTGTGATGAGTTTAACTGGCTAGGGGACAATAATTATACATTGCTTTACTGATCTTTACTTTTTTTATAAATTAGGAGACCTATCATCTCCAAGAGTACAACCGGAATTGATATTATGAATATTTGTGCCACTTGTCAATTATTTTAATCATTGTTGTGTCGCTTACTCCTTTAACACGTTCCACCACATTTGCAAATGATGTAAACTGTCGCACACCTCGCTGTTCGAGGATAATTTGAATTACTGGAGGCTTCAAGCCAGCATCTTTCAAAGTCGCCGACAATTTATTTTTATCTAGAGTATTGAGTGCTTCCAACAGCGACATTGGTTGAGAAGTTACATTTTCAACTTCTTTGATCCCTTCTACCAAAGTCTGTTGTGCCAGTGATAGCCCTGGTTTCAAATCATTAATTCTGTTTTCTAACCCAGCTTCAACTAGAGATACTTGTTGTAAAATTCGGTTTTCAACTTCTTGTATACTCTGTGCTAACACCTGTTTTTCACGGGTATACTCAGCTTTCAACTCATTAATTTGACTTGCAAACTGGGCTTCAATATTTGTTAGTCGCTGTTCTACACTAGGTGAGTCTTGGGGAGTTTCATTTTCACATAAATTAGGGACTTCGACCAAAGAAACCGGGTTTTTTATTGAATCTGCGGGTTGGGACGAAGTATTTTCGTGAAAAAACCCGGTTTCTGGATTCTCAACTAAATTGTCAGTTTTGGCTGATTTCCTCAGCGCTTGAACTTGCTCTAAAAGCAGTCCTTCATTTTCAGGTTCCAGGATAAATGCTCCGATTGTCTCGCCTTTCATAGGGTTGATTTCCCTAGCTTTCGTCGCAGCGTAGTATTCAAAATTTCCGTCTACTATCTCGTAGGCATCCATACCGTTGCGGCGGAGAATTATGGGGTTGATCAATCCTCCTAATTCTAAAATCAGTAGCGCCAGTTTCTCCAAATCGCGCTCGGCAAAATTGGAACGGGGAACTGTGGATGTAATTTTTTTAACTAGAACCAGCGACACCAATAATTTTTTCATTATTTACCACCTATCTTTTCCAAGACTTCCATTGCTAATACTTCAAATTCTTGAGATGCGGTAGAATCTGGATTAAAGTCTAGCACCGAAATAGGATCGGCAATTTCCATATCTCCCACCATATGAGTTTGTTCTGCACACTTAGCCAAATCATCTCTTTCGTAAATGGCGCTTTCCATAATTTCAAGGCCGTAGCGTTTGGGAATTGCCGCCCTCCGTTTGGGCAAACTGTACTGTATAAATTTAGTGTTAGTTGAGATTTTACAAGGAAGTACGCCTAAAATTTCTAGAGGATTTCTGCCAATTAGTTTCTTAAATCCATTGATTTTTACGATAAAATCTTTGACATGAATTAATCCTTGATTGGCAAAAGGCTTTAAGTCAGAAGGAATAATTAAATAATCAGCAGCAATCAAAGCAACTCTAGCATATAAATTCAAAGATGGCGGCGTATCAATCAGGACAATATCGTACTTTTCTTGTACTTCTGCTAGTTTTTGAATCAGAATTATTTTACTGTAATCCAGTGAGTTTAGTTCATTTTCATATTGCATTAAATCAATATGAGAAGGAATCACATCTATTGCTGGAGTGCAAAAATTAGACTTTCTCGCGACATCTGATATTGAGTAAAAATCTGCTGACTGCAAAACATGAAGAATGTTGCTATGTTTCAAATCATCTTGTTCTTCATCCTCAAATTTGACTAATCCTGTGGCAAAGGTTGTATTGGCTTGACTGTCTAAGTCTATTACCAGGACTCTTTTACCTTGCTTGCTGAGGGCTGCTGCTAAATTGACTACGGTTGTAGTTTTTCCGACGCCGCCTTTATTGTGGTAGACTGCAATGATTTTCATGGTGTTTTGAGTTATGGTTTGAAAAACTATATCTAATTTAATTTCTGATTTAATTTCTGTATTAACTGGTACTGTTTCCGGTATTTTTTCCGGTTCTGAGATGTAATTTTGCTTGGGTTCTGCGGTGGCGGAATTATTTGGTGTTAGTGGTATTTCGTTAGCTAACTCAGGAGTAACTAAGTTAATTTTACTATCTTCGAGTTCTAGATTATCAGGATTTTTTACAAGTCTTAAACTATCTCTGCCAACTAAAGCGTAAATCTCATCAATTTTAGTTTCAATATCTTGTCCAGCACATTTAAAGACTAGCTGAATATCATCGGCGACTCTTTCGTAAATTCTAACTTCTTTGGCATTGGTAATCAGTCCGTAGCGAATGCTTAAACTCGTCAAGTAACGCTTCAGTTTTCTGATGTGACGGTCTAAATTTTCCCTGGGATGTTTTGCCTCAATTATTACGCTCATCGGCGAGTCAGCATCGACGAGTATTGGGATAACTTGGGTGGCGAAGGATAGGAAGTCTAGACGGATATTCCCAAAGGCGATTTCCTGGTGCCAAGTGTCGGGAGTGTAGCCTAACTTTGGCAACAAATAACTGACAATTAGTTTGCTTTCTACTTCGCTTTCGTTGCGGCAGTTATTGGGATTAAAAGTCAATGTATTTGACATTTGGGAATTGGGAATTGGTGGTAGGTTGGCTGTTATTGGTTATTAGTGAGAGAGGGCGGGTTTATTTAACCTGTTTGTAGCCTTTAAGGCTTTTCGCGAACCCGCCCCTACAGGTTTTCGACTGGATGCAAGATGTGAATTATTACCAATAATTAACAACAAACAACTCACCAATAACCAACACCCAATAACTACTTGGTTTGATCTTCAAAATCTTCTAATGTCAGATAGCCGCCGGCGGGATCGTATAGGTGACAGTTGTCGGCAATTCGCTTCATTAAAGCCCAAGAAAACTCGGTTTCATAGAGATGATTTTGCCAATTTTCTTTTAAGCTACTGTGGGCTAGACGCAAGTTGTACCAGGGAATAGCTGTTGACAGGTGGTGGGGAACGTGGACGTTAATGTCGTGGCACAGAAACTCTACCCAGCGGGGATAATCGCAGTGAACTGTTCCTGATAGTTGGGCTTGAGCTTCGTTCCATTCTGAAGCTTCTTTGAATGAAATGTCTGGTGCGGTGTGGTGAACGATCGTAAATGTGCTCATCCAGAAATGGTAAACCATCCAGGGCATTAACCAAAATTTGATGAATCCCCAGATGCCGGTGGTGGCAATTAATGTGGGAAATACGATCGCAGCACCGATTAAAACAAATAACACAGAAAAGCGGACTTGTTCTTGTTGTTGCTTGCCTTTGAAGCGCCACCACATGAAGTGCACTTTTGCCCAATGGGCGATCGAGCCAATCCACCACATCCGACCGAAAATTAAACTATAAGCTATTTGTAAACCCTTGGAAGTAGCAGCGTAGTCTTCTGCTGTCATGGGTTGCCAAGCATTGTCTTCGCCAATCTTGTTGGTGTGCTTGTGGTGATAATTGTGTCCGTGACGCCATGCGTGAAACGGGAAAATCAACGGCAAAAATGCCAAATGTCCGACTAAATCGTTTACCCAGCGGCGGTTAGCAAATGACCGGTGTCCGCAGTCGTGTCCGATCACAAAAAAACCGGTTAATCCGGTGCCTGTGAAAATCCACATTAGTGGCAGTAAATACCAAGGCGATACTGCTATGCCCAAATAACCCACAGCAACTAGCAAAACGTTGACGATGACTTTTGTCCAAGCTTTGCGGGGGTTTTTGATAAATACTTCCCGCGGCAGGGTTTTCAGAATATCTTTGAGGCGCAAGTTCGAGGTGTCACTTGCGGATGTCAAATTTAGTGGTTTTTCGATCGATGCTGTCATAAATTAATTTCGACTCTCCGTATGCCATATGGATGGCTTAACAAAATTAGCGCCATAAAAAAGCGCAGTAAAGTGTCAGCTCGTTGCCAGTTGGCGGCAGACGAGTTGAACTGTAGGCAGGCGGGTTTTAGCAAATGCTAGCGATCGCGCTATCCGCAGTTAGGAATTTCTGGCACTTTAGGCAAAAAAACTGCGGGTAGCAAAACCTGAGTTTCCATAACACATGGGCAATACAACTAGCATGAGCTGCTGTTGTCTGCTAATTGCTGCGGCTGCCAGAAATCGGCTCCAGAGGAGGCAATCCAGTGAACGAGCGTTGCTGTTTGAGAGTTTGCACTTGCAGCAGCAAGGAGTCGATTTCCGCTTGCAGGTGCAGGAACTTAACTTGCTGGTCGGCTTGGTACGGGCACTTCACCGAATCTACTTTGCGGGCAAAACTGGTCGATAGGGTAGAAGAACTAGCCATTTCGGGATTGCTCGCGGTGACTTGAGGCCGAGAAAGAGTGGATGAATTGTTTGACATTAGTAATTGAGTAGACATATCTACACATTCACACCATTAAGTTACTTTAACCTGAACCGATCGTATTAAACATCAAATTAACCGATCGAGCTAAAATTGGTGTAAATTCCTCGACCATTGCCTAAAAACCATTGACATCGTGACCCTGATTTTACCTGTAACTGACTCTGCTCATAACTTTACTGCCCGCGCCGCGAAGCCGAAACACTACGGCTGGCCGGGCTTGATCGAAGCTTATCGCCGCTACCTGCCGGTGACTGAAAGCACGCCCGTAGTGACCCTCCACGAAGGCAATACTCCCTTAATTCCAGCACCTGCGATCGCCGCTCTCATCGGTCGAGATGTGCGAGTCTTGGTCAAATACGACGGCCTCAACCCCACTGGTAGTTTCAAAGACCGGGGGATGACAATGGCGATTTCCAAGGCGAAGGAAGCTGGTGCTGAGGCGGTAATTTGCGCCAGTACGGGCAATACTTCGGCAGCGGCGGCCGCCTACGCCCGACGCGGGGGGATGCGAGCTTTTGTGTTGATTCCCGAAGGTTACGTGGCTTTGGGCAAGTTGGCGCAAGCTTTGCTTTACGGTGCGGAAGTGATTTCAATTGTCGGCAATTTCGATCGGGCTTTAGAAATTGTCCGGGAAATGGCCGTCAATTACCCCGTGACTTTGGTAAATTCGGTGAATCCTTACCGCTTGGAAGGCCAAAAAACCGGCGCTTTTGAAGTGGTGGACGCTTTGGGAGACGCCCCCGACTGGCTGTGCATTCCCGTGGGAAATGCCGGAAACATCACAGCATACTGGATGGGTTTTTGTCAATACCATCAAGCCAAAAAATGTTCGCGACTACCACGGATGATGGGATTTCAAGCGGCGGGGGCTGCACCGTTGGTGACGGGACATCCGGTGTCGCACCCAGAAACTCTGGCTACGGCGATTCGGATTGGGAACCCGGCTAGTTGGACACAGGCTGTTGCGGCTTCGGAAGCCAGTCGCGGCAGTTTTAGTGCTGTCACCGACGCCGAAATTCTGGACGCTTACCGTTTGTTAGCATCCCAGGAAGGGATTTTCTGCGAACCTGCGAGTGCGGCTTCTGTGGCCGGTTTGCTGAAGGTAAAAGACCAAGTTCCGACGGGAGCAACGGTGGTTTGTGTGCTCACTGGTAATGGTTTGAAAGACCCGGATACGGCGATTAATCACAGCAACAATCAGTTTAAACAGGGAGTTGCTCCGAGTTTGGATGCGGTAGCTGGGGCGATGGGGTTTTAAGAAATGATATCAAATCCGTTTGCATCGGAATGATATGAACGGAGGAGACGGCAGTGCCGTGTCCCTACAATCGATCGCGGTAGGGACACGGCACTGCCGTCTCCTAATTTGGGCAACTAATAATTCCGATGCCATCGGAAACGATATGACTAATTCCTAAAAGGTGGTAAACCAAGTAACGGGTTTTTAGAAGGCGGAAGTTGGGTCGGATTGTGACGAATCTCGATCGCACTTTCGGAATTTTTCCTGCTAACAGGTACTATCTCTAAAGAATATGCTGTTTCTGTTTTTGCAGGAGGAGGATTTTTTGCTTTCGTGAGCAAGTCAACAGCATCTCCGAGAGCGCTAGTTAAATTTTTGCTAGTTTCGGCGTGGAGGGCTTCCTCTAGTTTGAGGGCTTGAGCAAACTGCTTGATCTGTTCAAAAGCCCGATCGCGCTCTTCCATTACCATAACTAATTTAGCTTTAAGTTCATCAACTGTTTGGAGTTGTTCGACTTCCTGCTGGCGGGAAATTCCAGCTTCGTCGCCTTCAGACACATTGGGAGAAAAATTTTGTGATTGCTCGATTTGTGCTTCCAGAGTAGCGATACTTTGCTGAGTTAATTTGGCATCATTCCGCCGCTGCTCAGCTTCGGTATTGTAGAGTTGACGCCACTGAGCCGCACTTTCACCAGCCTCATCGCGATCGCGCGTCATTTCTGTTAACTGCTGTTGCAGCCGCTTGATTTCATCTAACCACTGTCTGACATCTTGAGACATAATATTAATTTTAGATTTTAGATTGGTCATTAGTCGTAGGGTGCGTCGCCACATTGAATCCCTCAAAAAAATAGACAATCTCACAGCGACGCACCTTACCATTAGTCATTGGGAATTTGTGAGCTATGAACATTTTTTATTGGTTGCGTTACCTGATTTTAGCTTTTTTAAGGGTGCTTGTGAGGCTGTTGAGAGCCATCAAACATAAAATTGGTCACTTTTGGCTTTTTTGTCAGTGTTTGACGTGGGGCACGCTCAAGGAAGTGTGCGTGAAGGCAGGAGAGCAGCGGTTGCCGGGGCTGTCGGCGGAAATGGCCTACAATTCTATGCTAGCGCTGTTTCCGGGGCTGTTGGCTGTGTTATGCGCGATCGCCCTTTTTGAACCTTTGCAATCAACACTTTATCAAATCGCCGGTCTTTTGGGCGAAGTTATACCCGATGACGTGCGAAATTTAATTCGGAGTTCCCTCAAAGAAATCCTTTCCTATCGCAACCAACAACTATTTTCCCTCAGTTTTGTAGCATCGCTGTGGGCATTTTCGGGAGTAATGAGCGCCGCAATGGCTGCACTCGATCGCATCCATGACATCCCGGGCGATCGGACTCGATCTTTTGTGAAAGCAAAACTTATTTCTTTGGGACTGAGTATCGGCACGATCGTACTATTAATTTTAGCATCTGGCGTAGTATTTATCAGCGACTTAATTGTACAAGCTATTGCCCGCCAGAGTTGTTTGCTGGAGTCTGTCGCTAATTGCAATTTAAAAGATGTTCAAAATTGCTTGCTCCCCACCCCAAATTGCCCTCTAGAGTCAGAACTATTAACTATTTGGCGCTTGTGGCGCTGGCCTAGTTCTTTGGGAATTATATCAGTTGCCTTTGCCTTTATTTACCGTTACGGGCCGAGCCGACGCCAACGAGACATTCCGATTTTTTCCGGTGCTGTTTTTGCCGCTATTTTGTGGGCATTGATTTCAGCTTTGTTTCGCTTCTACGTTTTACATTTGGGCAATTATACTTGGACTTATGGGACGATCGGCACTTTTATTGTTTTACTGTTGTGGCTCTATCTTTGTTGTTTAGTGATGCTGATTGGCGCTCAATTAAATGTGACAGTCGGGAAAGCAATGAAAGTAAAATAATTGGGAATTAGGAATTGGGAATTGGGAATTGGGAATTGGGAATTGGGAATTGGGAATTGGGAATTGGTAATAACAACAGTTAACAGTTAACAGTTAACAGTTAACAGTCAACCGTTAACAGTCAACAAACTATTATTAATTACCTACGGATTAAAGTGTTCAAGATACCCGCAACAAAAGACAGCAAAATTAGTATCCAAATAACAGCACCGGGAACGAAGGTTAAGAGGCCAACACCTCTCAGAATCCAAACTAGCAAGGTGATGCCCAGGATACTCAGAAAGATGCGGGTAGATAGTCGCATTTGAAATCTAGGAGAATTAGCCATATTGAATATTAAAATTTTGTCTGGATCTAATGATAGCTGTTTTATTGGGTGTGTCTGATGTTTTGCAAAAAAATGATACTAACCGAGGGCCTAGAAACCGGGTTTTTTGTAACAATATTTGGTTGAAGTGCACAGATTCGTTAAAAACCCGGTTTCTTTGGCGGAGTGCGCAAATTCTGCTAAACAAAGAATTGAAAAAATTTCAATCGTCGATCGGGGAAGTGGTAAAGGAGACAAGGCCTGGAGCGCACACAACCTAAGAGTAGCAAAAAGTTTCAATCCCCTCTCGGGGAAGTGGTAAAGGAGACCATTCGGCCAGGGAGCCTTACCCAGAAAGGGTTTCAAGCCTCGAATCTACGCACCTTTTTTTACCTGTCAATAAGACCGTAAAACCTGCAATAAGCTCTGTTGCTTGCAAGCCGTAACCCTTGGTATCAGAGTCATTGACGCACCTCAACGAGAGAATCAGGGTTTTGCCGATCGCCCGAGGTGCGTTGATCGACATTTTGCGACACTGAAACTAGCCGCAAATCCCAAAAAAAACTATGCAATTTTCAAAGTTCTGGAGCGGTTTTTGCAACTCGCACACTCACCATACACCTTAACCTACAATTTGTCAACCCCTTGAGAATGAAATCGGTCGATCGCCCTTACTCAATTATGACGTAGGCAGAAACCGGGTTTTTTACGTAAATATTAAATGTGAGCCTTTAACACTGGTAAAAACCCGGTTTCTTTGGCATTTACGAAGTCTACTTTTCCCCAGCCGCAGCCACCGCTAAATTCCAATCCGGCCGCAAATTTTGAGCTCCCCGCAAATAAGGATGATAAATTTCAACGTGTGCCGGCCAATTAACGTGAATCAAAAACCGAATGCAGCGCGGTAAAGAACCCTCAACGTGCATTTGCTGCACATCCAATAAAGGAACATTACACCAGTGAGGACGTTCGCGGGCGATCGCGGCGGGAAACACAGCATCTAAATCGCGAGTAGCAGAAAACGTAGCACTAATAATTAAATCTGGATTTATATCATTTTTCCCTTCTAATTCATCTAATAACTCTCTCACAGCTTCTCGAATTGCTGCCACTGAATTATCGCTAGCAGTAGTTGCCCCACGAATCGCCCGCACTTGCCATTCCACGCAAATATTCTCCATGTTTTTGTTATTAGTTATCAATAGTTATTGGTTATTTGTTAGTTGTTATTTGTTTATTTGTTGTCCCAATAAGCTGTTCTACATCTAAATTGTATTTTTTGTGCGGGCTATACGGCCCACCCCACAAGAACTTTATCAAGTTTTGAGTGTGCAGTTTAAATGCAGAACAGCTTAACCAATAACCAATAACTAATAACCAACAACCAATGACTAATTTATGCAATCACGGGCGATACATCCACAGCGGCAAACCGCTAGTAGACATCTCAAATTCCAGCAAATTCTTATAAGCCGAAAATCCCGATATATCCAGACTACTCCCCAAGACGCGATTTAGAAAAGGTTTTGATTTTTCCAAAGTGCAGGTTTCGGTTTTTTCCGGGTCAAGTCCCGCAAGTTCGGCTGTCCATCGGCGAGCGTCCTCTTCTGTGCCGAGTCGATCGACCAAACCTAACTCTAAGGCTTGCTGGCCTGTGAAAACACGGCCATCGGCAAAACTTTTGACATTCTCAACAGTCAGTTTCCGGGCTTCGGCGACGGTTTCTACGAACTGCTGGTAGCTGGTATCGATTAAATCTTGCAGAATTTGCTGTTCTGGTGGAGTTAATTCGCGATCGAATGCCAAGATATCTTTGTATGGGCCAGATTTAATCACCTTAAAAGAAACGCCTACCTTTTCCAATAGCCGTTCTAGATTATTACCTCGAATAATCACGCCAATGCTACCGGTAATTGTACCCGGATTGGCAACAATATATTCGGCTCCCATGCCAATGTAAACTCCCCCAGAAGCCGAAATATTGCCAAAACTGGCAACAATTTTGACTTTTTCGCCCAAACGCTTCAGGGCGCTGTAGATTTCCTGGGAATCGCCAACAGTGCCACCGGGGCTATCTATGCGTAGCAGTAAAGCGGGAAATTTGCGTTCTTCAACGGTTTTGAGGGCTTCTAGAACTCGTTTGCGGGTATCTCCGGCAATGGCGCCAGTGACTTCGATGCGAGCAATTTGTTTGCGGTAGCGGGGCTTAAATGGCCAAATCATGGGCAGTTTACAGGCAATGTGAAATTTTGTAGCTAAGTTATAGTGTGCCTTATTCATCGGGGAGATGTTGTGCTTGTGTTCGCAACAGGCTCTCCGGCCTGTTCCACAAGAAACCCCTGGATTGTGGAAACTCAGCAACAGGCTCTCCGGCCTGTTCCACAAGAAACTCCTGAATTGTGGCACGGGCATCTTGCCCGTGCATCGCACTTAACCCCACATCAATAATATATAATTGTAAAAATTGCTTAACAAAACTACATCATCCCCACGAGAGTCACTCTCATCAATCATCTGGAGCCCTACCCATGCAGCTAAAACTTACCGATTCTAAACTGCCCTTCGCGCCACTGTTGCTAATTGCGCCGTTTTTCCTGTGGGGAACCGCGATGGTAGCCATGAAAGGAGTCATGCCCCACACGACTCCGCTGTTTGTGGCTGTCGTGCGCTTGATACCTGCGGGCGTGTTGCTGCTCATCGCGGCGGCATTCATGGGAAAAGCGCAGCCCCAGGGTTGGAAAGCTTGGCTGTGGATTTCGCTGTTTGCGCTAGTTGACGGCACTTTGTTTCAAGGCTTTTTAGCAGAAGGTTTGGCCAGAACCGGGGCGGGTTTGGGTTCGGTGATGATTGACTCTCAGCCGCTAGCTGTGGCGATTTTGTGTCTGTGGCTGTTTCAAGAGAAAATCGGTTTTTGGGGCTGGTTGGGATTAGTTATTGGCGTTCTGGGCATCAGTTTAATCGGGTTGCCGGATGGCTTTATTTTGGGGCTGTTTCATCCTGAAAACGCGCAGGTTTCTGCTGATATCGGAAAGTTGTTTGAGGGTGGAGAATGGTTGATGTTGTTGGCAGCATTGTCAATGGCGGTGGGAACGGTTTTGGTGCGTTGGGTTTGTCGCTACGTTGATCCGGTGGTGGCGACTGGTTGGCATATGATTTTGGGTGGTTTGCCGCTGTTGGCAATGTCGGCTGCAACTGAATCTGAGCAGTTTGTCAATATCGATTTTTCGGGATGGATGGCGTTAGGTTATTCTACCGTGTTCGGAAGTGCGATCGCCTACGGTTTGTTCTTTTACTTTGCTTCCAGCGGCAGTCTTACCAGTTTAAGTTCTCTTACCTTTCTTACCCCAGTTTTCGCCTTATTGTTCGGCAATTTGTTTTTGGGCGAAGTGCTGAATCCACTGCAATCGATGGGCGTTGGGCTAACTTTGGTGAGTATTTATTTAATCAATCAGCGGGATACTTTGGCCCAGAAATTGCGAAAAGTACGGCACAGAGAAGCAAGTGCAGAAGATGAAACAACAGGATTGTTAGAGTCATCTGAGTTGAATTCTGTAGAATCACCCGTGCAGTTGCGGGTTAGCGAACTGGAATCAGAAGTTTAGCAGGTGGAAAAGTTTAGGCAAAATTGCCTAAATTTACCACTCGTCTTCTAAAGGAATAACAATTTTCTTGCTTTTAATATCTACTACAAAACTTTCCAAACTGGGATTGTGTTGGTAACAATCCATCAATGTTTTATGTTTGCTATATTGTTTTGAAATTTTCCGATAATATTCAGGTTTTTTGGCATGAATTGTAAAACCATCTTTCTTTCCAAGCTGCATATTTAACGCACCTAAACAATTCTTGAAGTTAGATCTTCTATTGTCTTTATAATAAAGTGGCAGCAACCAACACTCAATAGAATGTACTGATATAGCCCAAATGATTCGCTGTTGAAATTTACTGTAGAAATCTTCGCCAATTTCCTGTTTGAACTTTGCAATGACTTTTTCGATTAACTGTTCAGGAGTAAATTCGCCATTTTCATCTTGCTCTGGGATACCATACTCTTGAGAAGTATCGGTATCTATTTGGATAATTATATAATCATTAAATTGAAACGACTCTTGAAAATCTCTTAAACGACAATAAGCAAAAACTTGACTCCAACTACCATAACCTGTAAATTTGTTCTCATCATCTTTATCTCTTTCTGGTTGTAGTGGTCTAATATTTAGATCGGGGTTATTGAAATACCCTGCTAAAATATTTTCAATCACAATCTGGTCACTCAATCCCTCAGTAATCAATCCAAAACTAATCATATTAAAAATTTTTAGGAAGTCCGCCGATATAGCCCCTCAAAAACGCCTCTGATAATTTCACAGGTTCTTGTCCTTCGAGAAATTCAGGTTTGAGAATGCGTCTGGCTTTAGTATGTCCTAATTGGTTGCGATAAATCACAAACAGCCGCTGTTCGTCATCATCTAAATCCAAACCGTCCAAAACAGCGGGGTTGTGAGTTGTAAATATAACTTGTTTGTCGTGTTTTTTTGCTAATTCGACTAATTCTTGCATTAATCTGCGACACAATCTGGGGTTGAGAGAAGCATCAATGTTATCTATTGCAAAAAATTTAGGTGTGATATCGCTAATAAATAAAGCAAAGTAAAAAAGCAAAAATAAAAAGCCTTCATTAGAACTTCTTTGATCGAAGTAAGCTAAATCTGGGTCTAAGTATCTATCTTTAATTTGGAGAGAGTTCTGAATATTTGATAAATTTGGAGGAGCTTCAAAATCTTGAAACCAATCTATCAATTGCAGTTTTTTCTTGATTTCATTAAGTTGCTCTTGGTTTTCATCTGAATTCAAGACCTTTAAAAGTTTAAATAAACCTTCTCCATTAATGCCTAATGGTTGTATTTGCCCTTCTTTTTCAAAAGTTCGTAATGCTGGGTTTTCAGGAGAGTAAATTATAAATTCTTGTATAGGTATTTTGAAATTTGTTATAGTAGATACATAATATTGATTTTGATTAGACAAAAAAATATTGTAGTCTAAAAGACTGTCTTGTCGTCGTTGGCGAAATGCTTTTTCTAAATCCACAGGGTTTTCTGAAGTCTTATAGTAATTGTTCTCACGTTTGCTCCATTTAGAATATGGTTGGTTGTTATTTTGTAAAACAAATTTTATCTCAGCATTATTTCCACTAAGTTCAATGCCGATATCTTTAGTTGAATTTTCCTTTTCAAAAGCCGATCGCATTAATTGAGGTTCTGTCACCCTAATACCCCTAGACGCTAGAAACTCGTTATCTAGTTTATCATCAGCCGCCGCAGAAGCCAGGGCGATCGCCTCTAGAATATTGCTCTTGCCACAGCCATTTTCACCAATCAATACAGTTACTCGTCCTAACTCTAACTTCAGCTTCTGAATCGATTTGTAATTCTCTATTTTAACTTCTTTGAGCATGATTTTATATATGTATACTTGTGTTTGTTTAAAATAACTTAATCTTACTACCGATCGCCCTTAAGTGTCAATCGATCGCGAAACCAGCCCCATTGCTAAAATTCCCAGAATTTTATTCACATCTTTGAGGTAATATTCAGTCAGATCGATACTAATTATACTTCCATCTAATTTCATAAATTTCCAAATACTCCCAGTAGTCACTACCCCGTAAACTGTTGAAACTTCATTACCTGCACGTTCGTTAAATATCCTGGCTGCTAACATTTCGGCTACGCATTGTCCCAAGCCAGCAGTAATATTTTCTTTTTTTGCTTCCACTAAGGTAATTATGGGAGCGCTGACAAATAGTATTTCTGATGAATTGCTGATAATAAAGTCGCAAATCCCATTTAATCCCCTTTCGCTATCCACGTCAAACTCTATTCCAGAAAATAAGTTAATTTTTTCCTTTAACTGTCTTCTGAGGTCAATTAAAATTGGGGATATGATCATTTCAGAACGCGCTTTTTCGCTGTTACTGGCAAGGGCTAAAGGTACATTATAGCGAAGAGTTTCTGTCAATAAATCGCTGCATTCTAATTCGGGTATATCTCCGAATAGATCGACTATTTCTGAAGTTTCTAGTTCAAAGGTGCGCTTAACTTTTTCTAAACTAAAATCGCTGTAGGGCATTTTGCTTGTCTTCCTATAATTTTCGAGATTAAACAGAATATAATTCGATCGTACTCATTGTGTAGCAGACTGCATGGATCTCAAGGAACGCTTGCACAGCCATCTCATTCAAATTGTACGCGATCGCAATCCATACCTCGCATCAGCAGGACATTTCTATGTGCAGCAGTACATCCGCGAACAGTTATCGCAGTGGGGAAGCGTAGAAATTGACGATTTTGCGGTGCGCGGGCGAATTCATCACAATTTAATTTTGGATTTACCCGCCCTCAGTCTCCCCCCAGGTTGGGGGGGGAAGCAAGAAAAGCCGATCGTCATTGGTGCTCATTACGATACAGTACCCGGTACTCCAGGGGCCGATGATAATGCTACAGGAGTGGCTGTTTTGCTGGAATTGGCGGCAGAGTTTGCCTCTCGTCCTCTGAAATATCCAGTGCAATTAATCGCCTTCGATATGGAAGAATATGGTTGTTTCGGAAGCAAGTATCATGCAGCTAAATTCAAGGAAAAGCAACAGTCAATTCGGTTGATGGTTTCCTTGGAAATGTTGGGTTATTGCAACCACAATCCCAACTCCCAAAACTATCCCGCTGGGTTGAAATATTTTTATCCAAATATCGGCAATTTTATTGCTTTAATTGGCAATTTGTGGACTGTTCCAGATATGATTAAGTTGAGTAGGAACATCCGTAAATCGGGTCAGTTATGCGAGTGGCTGCCGGTGCCGAATCGAGGTTTAGTTGTGCCGGATACTCGTCGCAGCGATCATGCTCCTTTTTGGGATAATGATTATCCGGCGATTATGGTGACGGATACTGCTAATATGCGCAATCCGCACTATCATCAAGCAAGCGATAAGATTGAGACTTTGGATTTGGATTTTTTGGCTGGTGTTTGTGGGGGGTTGATGGAGGCTATTCGAGATTTATAGGAATTTTATTTTAACGAACCGCGAAGGCGCAAAAAACGCGAAGGAAGAACAGAGAAGATGAGTGATAATGATATAAATGCTGTTTTGGACGATCGCACTCGCTGGCAATTTTGGATCGATCGCGGTGGCACTTTTACTGATATTGTTGCTAAATGTCCCGATGGTAAATTAGTGATTCACAAGCTGTTGTCGGAAAATCCCGATCGCTACAAAGACGCAGCAGTTCAAGGAATTCGTGACATATTGGGCATTCCTGCGGGTGAATCGATACCCGCAGCCGAAATTGAAGCGATTAAAATGGGGACAACGGTGGCGACAAATGCTTTACTGGAACGTAAGGGCGATCGCACAATTTTGTTAATTACTAAGGGTTTCGGCGACGCGCTGAGAATTGGCTACCAAAACCGCCCAAATATCTTCGCCCGTCACATTGTTTTGCCCGAGATGCTGTACGATCGAGTAATTGAAGTTGCCGAACGCTACAGCGCTCAAGGCGAAGAGTTACTTGCTGTCGATCCCAAATTCATCCCATTTTTACAACAAGCCTACGATGATGGAATTCGCAGTTGTGCGATCGTATTTATGCACGGTTATCGCTACTCGCAACACGAACAACAAGTTGCGGAAATAGCCAGAGAAATTGGCTTTACCCAAATATCAGTATCTCACGAAATCAGCCCGCTGATGAAATTAGTTTCGCGGGGAGATACTGCGGTTGTCGATGCTTATTTATCTCCAATTTTGCGCCGCTACGTCGAACAAATAACCAGTCAATTATCTGTAGGGGCGGTGCCCCCGTGCCCGCCCTCCTCCTCCCCGTGCCCGCCTCCCAAATTAATGTTTATGCAGTCAAATGGCGGATTAGTAGACGCTACACAATTTCAAGGAAAAAACAGTATTTTATCCGGCCCGGCTGGGGGAATTGTCGGCGCAGTTAAAACCAGTAAAATTGCCGGATTTGACAAAATTATCACCTTTGATATGGGCGGAACTTCGACAGATGTTGCCCATTTTAATGGCGAATACGAACGCGAATTCGAGACAGAAATTGCTGGTGTCAGATTGCGATCGCCTGTGATGGCAATTCACACTGTAGCAGCCGGTGGCGGTTCAATTGTATTTTTTGATGGGGCCCGCTATCGCGTCGGGCCGGAGTCTGCGGGGGCGAATCCTGGGCCTGCTTGCTATCGGAATGGTGGGCCTTTGACGGTGACTGATTGCAATGTGATATTGGGCAAAGTTCAACCTAATTTTTTCCCAAAAGTTTTTGGATTGGATGGAGATTTGCCGATCGCCCTTGATGTAGTAAAGCAAAAATTTCTGCAATTAGCGAGGGAAATTGGGGGCGAGAGGACACCGGAACAGGTTGCGGAGGGGTTTTTGGCGATCGCCGTGGAAAAGATGGCTAATGCTGTCAAAAAAATCTCGCTTCAGCGCGGTTACGACGTTTCGGAATATACATTGTGCTGCTTTGGCGGTGCGGGCGGCCAACACGCTTGTGCGATCGCCGATGCTTTGGGCATGAAACGGGTGTTTATTCACCCTTATGCCGGGGTGTTATCCGCTTACGGCATGGGTTTGGCTGATGTGCGGGTAATGCGCGAAAGTGCGATCGAGCAACAATTAAGTCTCGAATTAATGACTGATTTGCATCATATTTCAACCGAATTGGAGGCAGAGGGAAAGAGGGAATTGAACCAGAGAGATACAGAGAGCGCTGAGGATGATGCAGAGGTTTTAGTTATTAGGAAGCTGCACTTAAAATATCAGGGAAGTGACTCGGTTTTGGCGGTAAATTTTGCTGGAAATGTCGAGGAGATGCAGGCTGAATTTGAATCATTGCACCGACAGCGTTACAGTTTTATTATGCCGGAAAAACCGCTAATTGTAGAATCTGTTTCGGTGGAAGTTGTAGAAACAATGGGTGTACCGGAAGCATCCACAATTCCCCCTGATTGTGGCACGGGCATCTTGCCTGTGCAACCAATTTCCACAGTACAAATGTATGTTTCCGGCGGGTGGCGGGAAACGCCTGTTTATCAGAGGGAGAATTTGCGATCGCACGACTGCATTACTGGCCCCGCCTTGATTGTGGAAGCCACGGGAACGAATGTCATTGATCCTGGATGGGAAGGGGAAATCACCGCAAGAAAAGACTTGATTTTGAACCGCAGATCCACGCAGATGCACGCAGATAATCCCCGTTTGCCTGCGGTTGAAGTAGATCCGGTGTTGCTGGAAATATTTAATAACTTATTTCGGGCGATCGCCGAACAAATGGGCATCACTTTACAAAACACATCTTCATCAGTTAACATTAAAGAACGCCTCGACTTTTCCTGTGCAATCTTCGACAAAAACGGGCAATTAGTAGCCAATGCCCCGCACATTCCCGTGCATCTCGGTTCGATGAGCGAAAGCATTTCAGCTTTAATTTCTGCAAAAGCTGCTACTTTTAAATCAGGCGATGTTTATGTTTCCAACAATCCCTACAACGGCGGCACGCACCTGCCAGATATCACCGTTATTACCCCAGTATTTGATAATACTAATTCTCGGGTTCTATTCTATGTTGCATCGCGCGGGCACCACGCCGACATCGGCGGCATCACCCCCGGTTCCATGCCTCCCAACAGTACAACAGTAACTGAAGAAGGCGTATTGCTAGATAATTTCCAGCTAGTAAGCGAGGGAAAATTCCAAGAAGCCGAATTACTAGAAATTCTTAATACTGGTGAATATCCTGTCCGCAATCCCGCTCAAAATCTCGCCGATTTGCAAGCACAAATTGCCGCCAACAAGCGCGGCGCAGAAGAACTTCTCAAGATGGTAGAACATTACGGCTTGGAAACAGTACAAGCTTATATGGGCTTCGTGCAAGACAATGCAGAGGAGTCGGTACGCAGGGTAATTGATATTTTGCAAGATGGCGAATTTACTTATCCGATGGATAGCGGCGGACAGATTAAAGTAGCGATTACAATTGACAAATCGGCGCGAAGTGCCAAAATAGATTTTACTGGCACTTCTGGCCAACAAACCAACAATTTTAATGCTCCCGCAGCCGTGTGCAAAGCCGCTGTTTTGTATGTTTTCCGCACGTTAGTAGATGATGATATTCCTCTGAATGCTGGCTGTTTGAAACCTCTTGAAATTATCAATCCTGAAGGTTGTATGCTGAATCCGCGCTATCCGGCGGCGGTAGTTGCAGGTAATGTGGAAACTTCGCAGAATATTACCGATGCTTTGTATTGCGCGCTGGGAATGATGGCGGCTTCCCAGGGAACTATGAATAATTTTACCTTTGGAAATCAGCGCTATCAATATTATGAAACTATTTGCGGCGGTTCCGGTGCGGGTACAGATTTTGACGGTACGGATGCGGTGCAAACTCACATGACTAATTCGCGTTTAACCGATCCTGAAGTGTTGGAATGGCGCTTTCCGGTGCTGTTAGAAAGTTTTGCAATTCGGGCGAATAGCGGCGGTAATGGATGTCATCGCGGGGGGAATGGAGTTGTGCGGAGGATTCGCTTTTTGGAGGCGATGACGGCGGGAATTTTATCGGGAAGGCGGGTGATTTCTCCTTGCGGTTTGTATGGTGGAGAAGCGGGGAAAGTTGGGAGAAATTATGTTGAAAGATTAGATGGAAAAGTTGAGGAGTTGGGGAGTACGGCGACTGTGGAAATGCAGGCTGGGGATGTTTTTGTCATTGAGACTCCGGGGGGCGGAGGATATGGTACAATTATGCAGCCGCAGTGAAATTCATTATTTAGAGTGTAGAGGTAACAGTCATGGCTGACAGTTCTTTCTTTGATGAGTCGAGAGATAATTCTTTAGTGAAAGCAGAAATAGTTGCTAAATACTTTTGGGCATGGGCAAAGGTAATTATACCAACAGCCAAGAAATGGAGTAATAAAATTGCCTATATTGATTTGTTCTCTGGGCCTGGTCGCTATCAAAACGGTTCTAAGTCTACTCCACTACTTATCTTGGAACGTGCTATTGCCGATCCAGATATGTCACAAATGCTAGTAACGCTATTTAATGATAAAGACTCAAATAATACTCAGTCTCTCCAACAGGCTATAGAATTAATCCCAGATATAAGTAGATTAAGCTATAAGCCAATAGTTTTAAACAAGGAAGTTGGAGAAGAAATTGTTCAAGCAATTAAACAAATTAATAAGGTTCCTACACTGTTTTTTATCGACCCTTGGGGTTACAAAGGTTTGTCACTTGAGCTAATTGGAGCGGTAATTAAAGATTGGGGTTGCGATTGCATATTTTTCTTTAACTATAACCGAATTAATATGGGTTTGAACAACACAGCCGTAAAAAACCACATGGACTCCCTCTTCGGTAGAGAACGGGCTGAAAAACTTAGGGAACAGCTTGCCTCAAAGCAACCTGAGCGAGAGTTAATAATTGTCGAGGCTCTTTGTCAGGCTTTAAAAGAAATAGGTGGCTCCTATGTACTCCCATTTTGTTTTAAAAATGAGAGTGGCAATCGAACTACCCATCATCTGATTTTTGTATCAAAGAATGTATTGGGTTATTCAATTATGAAAGGTGTCATGGCTGGAGAAAGCTCTAGTTTTAAACAAGGTGTTCCGTCTTTAGAGTACAATCCAGCCCCACCCAAGTATCCTTTGTTATATGAACTTTACCGACCTCTTGATGAGCTTGAAAATATTCTTATGGATGAATTTGCAGCTCAGACATTAACTAGAGTAGACATTTATAATCGGCACCACGTTGGCAAGCGCTACATTGAGAAAAACTACAGGGAGGTTTTGCTTAAACTAGAGGCGGAGGGAAAAATTATCACCGATCCACCTATTAATAAAAGAAGAAAAAATACACTGGCAGAGACGGTAAAAATCACATTTCCAGCAAAGCAGTAACACCTACGTTGTTGCTTTTTCGATTGGGTTTAAGTGTGTGCTGTTTGCACTTTGTTAAATGCCGATCCAACACATCAGGCATCTCATCCCAAATTTTCCCCTCCAACAGTCTCCCAGCAGCTTTAGGTGTTCTACCTCCCCATTGCTTGAAGAAAAACGCGACTCCAGCATCCTGACATTGATCGCGAATACTTTGTGCCCATTCTTCCTGCATCGGACGGTGTTTTTGCCCTGATTCTCCCCCAACTATTACCCAGTGAATGTCTGTTAAATCAAGTTGCAAAGACCCTAAAAGTGGTTCGCAGGATAAAAAGCGTACCTTTGCATTGACTTGTCGCAAATAATCTACACGATGAACATAATTTTGATTTTCAACAGACACCCCCATCCAAATATTATCAGACCAATCAAGTTGAGGGGCTAACTCTAGTAAACGTTCATGTCGCTTGGTAAGGATTTGATAAATATGATGAGGAGTTTCACGCATTACCTCAAAGACTTGTTTCAGAAACTCAATAGAAACATCTTCGTGAAACAAATCGCTCATTGAGTTAACAAAAATGCGACTCGGCTTTCGCCAACTCTTAGGTTCGTTCAAACGTTTTGGATATTCCGTTAAAGTAAACCCGTTAGGAAAATTAGTATGGAATCGCTTTGTTAATGTTTCGGCATAACAATGCGTACAACCTGGACTGACTTTATCGCAGCCAGTTGTGGGATTCCATGTTCTGTCGGTCCATTCTATACCAGTATTAATGCTAGACATATAGTGACTTTACCCTTGAAACAACATTTTTGTGAATCGCTGAAGAAATAAAAATTATATCTACTAATTGAGGTTTATTCAGCACCGCCTACAACTTAATCATATAACTAATTGACTTAAATATCAACAATGTTTTCAATCACTTGCATCAAACGTATATCGTGTAGTAGAATCGGGCTGCACTAGCATATATTACCAAAACAATTGTGCAAGCACCTGTTTTTTCCGAACTCAACCATCCTGTGGTGACATCTCTGTTCCATCATAGCGATCAGGAATTATTAACCCTGTTTCAAAATTATCCCGATCAGGGTAGATACTTTACGGCGATTTTTTGCCGCTACTCTCAAATAGTTTACTCGCTGATTCGTCATTCTGTACGATCGCCCGTACAAGGCGATTACCTGTTCGCCCACACTTGGTTGCACATCTATCACGAACTCCGAGGCCTGGATTTGCGTCGCGAAGTCCAAGAGTCTGATGGCGGCAATCTCAGCCTCCAAAACTGGCTGATTAATGTCACCGCTATCTGCATCAATCAAGCGGAATTGCCTCCTGTTGAAACGATTCACTACTCTTTGCAATCCGCGTCGCCTCCTCTATGGTGTTACGTCAGACAAGCTTTAGAATTGTTAGCACCACTACCGCGTTTAGTTGTGTTGATGGCTCAGACTTTCCGCTGGAGCGAAACTCGAATTGCAGCTTATTTGCAAGCTGAAGGTGAAGCTATTTCGCCGGCTCAGGTAAAGGCTTTGCTGCAAAAAGGATATCAAACTTTAGAGTCAAATTTGCCGGAGGATATTCGGGCTATTTATCTAGATGAAAATCTCGATTATCAAGAGGCACTTGTCTAGATTAGTCAGCTCACCTCAAAAACAAAATACCCATATCCCCGACTTCTTCAAGAAGTCGGGGATCTATTCATTAAATACAAGCAATCCAAATATAAGAGGAAAAAATGGCTGTTTATCAAGTTCGGTTGGTGAATCAGGAACGATCGCTCGATCGCACGATCGCCGTACCCGACGATCAGTATATCCTAGATATGGCAGAAGCAGCCGGCATCCGCTTGCCGAATGGATGCAAGCAAGGAGAGTGCTCTGCTTGCGTTGCCAAACTGCTTAGCGGCAAAATCGACCAAAGCGAACAAAAATTTTTGAAACCGCCAGAATTGCAGGCTGGCTACGCTGTTACTTGTGTGGCTTACCCGCTTTCTGACTGCACTTTGTTAACCCATCAAGAACAAGTTTTGTATCAAACATCTCTTTATTTGAAATAATAAGTATGGAGCGATTCAAAGATAGTCGTGAAAGAATCTACTCATTCCAGGATGAATTGCTGGTGAGATGCCCTCATTGTGATTCATGTGCAATACTGCGCTGTATCGATCCTGATAAAGTCGATTTTTTTGCTCCTCGCAGATTTTCTTGTACAGCTTGTGGCTCCTCAAAAGATTTGTCTAAACAAAAGATTGAAAGCTGGTATACAGTGGATGACTATTTAGGCTATCCTCTATGGCTTGAAACTTCCTGTTGTGGTGAGACACTTTGGGCTTATAATCTTCGACATTTAGAATTTATTGAGGCGTTTGTTAGGGCAAAACTGAGGGAACGAAAACCTGATGAACTTTATGGCTGGTCGAATCGCAGTCTGTTTTCTAGACTTCCAAAATGGATACAATCAGGTAAGAATCGAGAAGAAATTATCAAAGCGATCGCCAAGATACGTAAATCCGTTGTGACTCCTACCTAATATTCGCCGCGGGAAATGGTTGTTCAACCAGATTTGGTATGGTGTAAGGTGTGTGACTCTCAAGCATCTCACTGTTAATTGAGTAACTAGAAAGTCACGCACCCTACTTATTTACTCAAGGCTGCACTAACTACGGCTTGCCACTAAATTTTAGCAATTGTAGAATCCGCTGGAGCGGAATTTCTGCCCAATCCAAGCGGTAATTGAGTTCGTATGCTAGCTCGGAAACTGCTTTTTCCAAAATGTAAGCATCTAACAAAACTTGTAGTTCCGGTATAGATTTCGGCAAGAAGTTTGCATCGCCTGCTGTGTCCAAATAGCTATTCACAAAAGTGAGGCTGACCCAGCGGTGCCAAACATTCGCCCACTGCTGCATCTCTAGGAGATTTTCAGGGCGAATTATGCCGCTTTCTACTTCATTGCGGAGTGCCAAAGTAACAGCGTAATTGAAAGATTGCAGCATTCCCGCAACATCTCGCAGGGGCGACCTCTTCATCCGCCGCTCGCTTAACGGTCGATTCCGTTCTCCTCCAAAATCAATAATTACAAAGTCTTTGCCTGTATAAAGAACTTGCCCGAAATGAAAATCCCCGTGACAGCGAATTCTATCGGTGGTGATTCTCAAGTTCAAAATAGACTTGAAACGTTCCATGAGCAACTCTTCGCGGTTGAGAAGATTTTGTGCCATTTTTTGCGTTTCTGGCGATAGTTTGGACAGCCGCTTTTTCAGCAGCAGCAAAGTTCTTCCTGCTAGATTTCTCATCTGTTGATAGATGGAACGCTGGTAATATGAGGTGAAGTTTTCTGGGGCAAAAGCGGGGTTTTCTGTGTCGGAAGCTAAGGTGAGGTGAAGTTCGGCTGTTCGCTGACCTAAGAGTTCGGCTGATGCTAAGTAAGAGCCGATGAGTTCGCGAGCTAATGCGGGAATTTCTAGGGATAAATCTGTTACTAGCGAGTTTGACTGTCGCTGCATATGTCTGGTAAAAGCACTCGGCAAATAATTTTCGGGTGAAGTAGATAAACTCTCGCCGGAATACTTGGCTTCTACTGCCATTACTTGCTCGAAATAGTTGCGCAGTGTATCTAATGTATAAGACCAAGCGTCCCTGCTGTCGGGGATTAATTTTTGCAGTATTCCGACTGTAATTACTTGTTTTCCTGCTGTGTGATATTCTAATGCTCCGGCAATTGGAGCGTAGTGTTCGATTGAGTTGCGATCGGTTAAAAAGCGTCCGATTTCTAATTCTGGGTTGATTCCTTCCTCGACTTTTCGCAATATTTTCAGGACGAATTGATCGCCGTAACCTGCGGATGTGTTGCTTTGTTCTTTTTTGAACAGGTGAGGTTCGAGGTTGGATAAATCTTGTTCTGAGCTGAATGGACTGTCGGCAATTCCTAGCAGTTGACCTGTTGTACCTGCATAACTGCGAGAATTGGCGATCGCCCCTAGGAGCGCGCTCAGCAAGCCTTTGTCCCCAGCAGCGTCAAATAGCACGCCGACTTCGTTGGTTTCTGGGAAGTGCAAGCGTGCGATCGCCCGATCGTCCACATCGCCTTTGATCTGCTCCCAACCTACAGGCAAAACGTAAGTTTCCGGCAGACCTTCAGTATAATTCAACTGCAAAAACAGAATGTAAACTGTAGATTCTTCCCCGGTACTATCTTTACATTCAATAGGTACTATCTCACTTATTTCTAATGATTGAGTTGTCCTATCTGTACCGAGAAACCAGCGACTGCACCGCAAGTAATTCGGCAAAAGTGAGAGCATCATCTGGCTTAACTGACTTGTAGCAAAAGCGGTTTTCCAATTGCCTGTTACCGCCAAACTAGGCAAGTCTGTTTGAAAACCGTGCAGCGAAAATTCTTCTTGTTTAATAGTAAGAGTAAACCAGTAAAACGAGTGAGGACTCAAGCTCAAAAAGTAAGACGACTCCTCAACCGCTGGAAACTCAGAGCGGCCAAAAATTTCCACCGGAACAGCACCTTTAAAGGGTGAAAGGTCTAATTCTGCTGTCTGCACGAAGCGCGATAAATTAGCCACTACGAGGATGTGTTCATCTTGATAAGTACGCACAAAAGCTAAAACTTTGCGGTTTTCCGGGTACAGAAACTCGCAAGTTCCGCGCCCGAATGCTTGGAAGCGCTGGCGAACCGCAATCAACCGTTTCATCCACCACCAAAGCGAACTCGGATTTCCCCGCTGCGCTTCGACGTTAACAGATTCGTAGTGATATTCCGGGTCAACAATTGGCGGCGCGTACAGTCGCTGCGGGTTAGCGCGGCTAAAACCGGCATTGCGATCGCCGCTCCACTGCATCGGAGTTCTCACCCCGTTGCGATCGCCCAAATAGATATTGTCTCCCATGCCAATTTCATCGCCGTAGTAAAGTACAGGCGTACCTGGAAGAGACAGCAGCAAAGCATTCATCAACTCAATCCGGCGGCGGTTATTTCCCATCAGCGGAGCCAAGCGGCGGCGGATACCCAAATTAATTCTCGCCTGCGTGTCTTGAGCGTAAACCCGATACATATAATCTCGGTCTTCATCGCTCACCATTTCCAGCGTCAATTCATCATGATTCCGCAAAAATAATGCCCACTGACAATTATTAGGAATCTGCGGAGTTTGCTGAAGAATGTCGCTAATCGGGAAGCTATCTTCCATGTGCAAAGCCATAAATAAACGCGGCATCAGCGGAAAATGAAAGTTCATGTGACATTCATCGCCACCCGCGTAATATTCAACCGCATCCTCCGGCCACTGATTCGCCTCCGCTAGCAGCATTCGATTCGGGAATTTTTCATCTACGTGCTTGCGCAAATGCTTGAGAAATACGTGAGTTTCTGGCAAGTTTTCGCAGTTAGTACCTTCGCGCTCGTACAGATAAGGCACGGCATCCATCCGCAGTCCGTCAACTCCCAGTTCCAACCAAAAATCAACCACATCTAAGATGGCTTGGCGCACCGCAGGATTATCATAATTCAAGTCTGGTTGGTGGGAATAAAAACGGTGCCAGTAATAAGCTTTTGCTACCGAATCCCAAGCCCAATTTGAAGTCTCAAAATCTTGGAAAATAATGCGAGCATCTTGATATTTTTCCGGCGTGTCGCTCCACACATAAAAATCTCTTTCGTTACTGCCTTTGGGGGCGCGGCGCGCTTTCTGGAACCAAGCGTGCTGGTCGGAAGTATGGTTCACAATCAACTCAATAATGACTCTAATTCCCCGCAGGTGCGCTGCTTCTAAAAGGTTTTTGAAGTCATCTAATGTACCGTAAATCGGGTTGACGGTAGTATAGTGAGATGTATCGTAGCCGTCGTCTCGGAGCGGCGAAGGAAAAAATGGCAGTACCCAAATTGCTGTTACTCCCAAGTTTTGCAGGTAATCCAGTTTTTCTGTGAGTCCCTGAAAGTCGCCTATCCCGTCCGCATTGCTGTCTGCAAAAGCGCGAATTGGCACTTCGTAAATGATGGCGTCTTTGAACCACAAGGGGTCGTTATTTAACATTGAGTTTGCCATGATTTTTTATGGATGATTGCTAATTGGGATTTGGTAATTGGGATTTGGCAATTGAAATTTGTTAGTTCAAATCTAAACTGATAAATCATAACTCATAATTTTACTGCTATTCGTCACGCTAGTGGGAGAGTTTTAATCGTAATTTATTCATGCAAAACTTATAATTTCTTAACTAGAAAATCTTAATAGTCTGTTTTGTTATTTCGGATACAGTTCATAATTCGGATATTGGTGTGTTAAATGTGAATCGGAGAAAAAGTCAGTAAGGCGTGCAATGCTCACCTACAGACTGAGGTGCGCTTTTCATATCAATTCCGGCGCAGCCGGAATGATAGAGGAGACTGCTTGGCCTTTGTCCCTACCGCGATCAATTGTAGGGACAAAGGCCAAGCAGTCTCCTCCGTCTCCTCCGTTTATGTCATTTCGATACCAACGGATTTGATATCACTACCTGTCAGACGGTTTGCACGGCGTTACACTACTTTGACGTTGACTGCGAAGTTTTCTTACATTAATTTACATAAAGCAACAAGACTTAAAGGAAAAGCAAAAATAAATATTGTAATCGCTACAATAACGTTATTGGTTCGTAGTGAGGACTTTAGTCCTCTGATTTTATGAGGACTAAAATCCTCACTACAAACCAATTTTATAGTAATTGTTCGATCGCACATCATACAAAGCCTCAAACTATAGCAATCCTAAATCATTCATACATATCTGTAGGGGCGGTGCCCCCGTGCCCGCCCTCCGAGGAATTGGGCAACCACGGGGGGATTGCCCCTACAAGAATTATGCAAATGATTTAGGATCGCTATATACACAGAAACCCGATTTCTTGGAGAAACCGGGTTTTCTGTTGTGGCGCGATAACTACAAGCTGTTACCAACTAGCGCCGGACGAGACTCTTTTTTGCGAAACTGCAAAGTATTATTTTCGCAGTCGATCGCAATTGTATCACCCTCGACAAAGGCATTTTCCAGAATCTTGTTAGCCAGCGGGTTTTCCAACTCCCGCTGGATGGCGCGTTTCAAGGGACGAGCACCGTAAACGGGATCGTAACCGACATCTGTGATATGGTTCTTCGCAGCATCCGACAGTTCCAAAGTAATTTTTTGTTCCGCTAACAATCGTTCGATGCGCTTCACTTGAATACTGACAATTTGCCGCAATTCCGTCTTACTCAAAGTGTGGAACAAAATTATCTCGTCCACTCGATTGAGAAATTCCGGCCGAAAGTGCGATCGCAAAGCTCCCATCACCCGTTTTAACATTTGCTCGTACTCTTGGTCTGTCTCCCGTTCTTGAGTCAATAAATTTTCATTTTCACTCTTAGTTACTACAGCATCAACATCAACTCGCTGGGCTGACACCTCAACCGTGCCATCATCATCAACTTTATAATTTGTCTTTTGACTTGACAAATCTTTCGTTTCCTGCTTCCGAGTTGCAGGTTTTTTAGCGGTTTTCTCCTTCTTAGCAAACACTTCTAAAATGTGGTCGCTGCCGATATTGCTAGTCATCACAATTACGGTATTTTTAAAGTCAACCACTCGACCTTGAGAATCGGTAATTCTGCCATCATCCAACACTTGCAACAAAATGTTAAATATATCAGGGTGCGCCTTTTCTACTTCGTCAAATAGCACCACCGAATAAGGGCGTCTCCGCACTGCTTCCGAAAGTTGTCCGCCTTCGTCATAACCGACATATCCGGGGGGAGCTCCTACCAACCGGGAGACGTTTTGCTTCTCCATATATTCGGACATATCGATGCGGATAATTGCATCGTCGCTGTCAAATAGAAACTCAGCCAACGCCCGCGCTAACTCAGTTTTGCCGACGCCTGTGGGGCCCATAAACAAGAAAGAGCCGATCGGTCTCCCCGGATCTTTCATCCCCGCCCGAGCCCGCCGAATTGCCGCAGCCACCGCCGTCACAGCCTCATGTTGACCGATTACCCGGTGGTGCAAATGGCTCTCCAATTGCAGCAATTTTTGGCGTTCGGATTCTAACAACCTGTTGACCGGAATTCCCGTCCATTTCGCGACAATTTCGGCAATGTCGCCCTCAGTCACTTTTTCGCGCAGTAGCGAAGAACCTTGGGCTTGCTGTTTCAAAAGTTCCGATTCTTTAGCTTCCCGATCGCGCACCGCAGTCTCTAACTTGCCGTACTTTAACTGGGCGGCTTTATTCAAATCGTAAGCTCTTTCTGCCTGTTCGATTTGGACTCGCAACTGGTCTTCTTCTGCTTTTAATTTATTGATTGAATCCAACAACTGCTTTTCGCCCAACCACTGAGAAGACAGTTTTTCCTGCTTGACTTTTAAGATGTCAATCTCCGATGTAATGCGTTCGATGCGGGGGCCGATGCCAGGGGATAGAGCACCTTTTCCCTCGCCCTCGATCGACAATTTTTCCATTTCCAACTGCATCACGCGGCGATCGATCACTTCTAATTCCACGGGCTTAGAAGTAATCTCCATTTTCAAGTGGGCGGCCGCTTCATCCACGAGGTCGATCGCCTTATCGGGCAAAAAGCGATCGGAAATATAGCGAAAAGACAAAGTTGCCGCAGCTACCAACGCCGAATCAGTAATTTTTACCCCGTGATGGCGTTCGTAACGGTCTTTCAATCCGCGCAAAATCGAAATAGTATCTTCAACGCTGGGCTCGCCGACAAATACTTGTTGAAACCGCCGTTCTAGGGCCGGATCTTTTTCAATATTCTTGCGGAATTCGTCCAGAGTTGTAGCGCCGATACAGCGCAATTCTCCTCTGGCCAACATCGGTTTCAACAAATTTCCCGCATCCATTCCCGAACCCGAACTACCGCCGCCGCCAGTCCCAACAACAGTGTGCAATTCGTCGATAAATAGGACAATTTGCCCGTCGGAATCGATGACTTCCCGCAACACCGATCGCAATCGTTCTTCAAATTCACCCCGGAATTTTGCCCCAGCAATTAAACTGCCCATGTCAAGGCTAAATAGTTGGCGATTTTTCAAAGATTCGGGCACGTCGCCGTTGACAATTCGCTGGGCCAAACCTTCGGCGATCGCCGTTTTTCCGACTCCGGGATCGCCAATTAACACCGGATTGTTTTTTTGGCGACGGGAAAGAACTTGCACCACGCGGCGGATTTCCTCGTCGCGCCCGATTACTGGGTCAAGTTTGCCAGCTTTTGCGGCTTCTGTCAAATCGCGGCCGTACTTGCTGAGGGCGTCGCTGCTAGCTTCCCCATCTTGATCTGGGGCTTTATTGCTGCGGCTGGGTTTGTTGGTTTCGGAACTTTTTTCTGTGACTTTCGCAGTAGCGCGGGCAGATTTGATCGCTTCTTCGAGTTTTGGGCGATCAACAGTACCTGCTGCGGGTTTGCGATCGTAACCAGGGCGTCCCGGTGGACCATCGCCCCTAGTCAGCAAACGCCTACCAACTCGTTCATCTTCTAGTAAGCCAATTAATAAATGTTCAACAGCGATAAAATTATCTTGCCAAGTCACTCTGGTGGTTTCGGCAACATCTAACATCACATCTAAGCCGCGACCGAGGTATAGTTGGTCAGCGTTGGTCACTCTGGGCTGTCGTTTGGCAAAGGCTTCTAACTGTTGAGCCAAGCGGACAACATCTACTCCAGCCAAGCCCAGAATGGTGTTTGCTAAGCCAAGTTGTTCTAGAATGGCGATCGCCAAATGTTCAACCTCTAGCTGCTGATTCGCAAAGCGGCGGGCTACATCCTGGGATTTTACAATGGATTCCCAGGCTTCATCGGTAAATTTGCTAGGGTCTGTTGGCTGCATGGTTCCTCGCAATCATAGGGAATTCTGCTTTTATCCCTGAATATACAATCTCACAACCATCTTAATCTTTAAACGGGATTGTGAACTTCTGAAAGCGGTTAACCCATTTGAACTTGTTACATAATTGACTTTTTGCCAAAACCTCAAGTAGGGACACCGCACCGTGCCCACTAATCTCAACTTAAGCCTGAAATCCTTGAGAAATATCGCTTTTATTCGAGTCCAGATCCCCCTAAATCCCCCTTAAGAAGGGGGACTTTGAAAAGACTCCTGTCCCCCCCGACCTAGGGGCGGTGCCAAGAGTGCCCGCCCTCTCTAGGGGGGATCTAGATTTAATAGTTAAACAGCAGTCTATGAATGGGTTTGAGTTTAAGTTCACACTAATCGGCACTGCTGCGTGCTTGCCAAATATCTATATTGTCCGATTCCATTTTTTTATTGACTGAGATTTATGCTATTTCCCACTTACCAATTTTTAGTATTTTTCCTAATTATTTTTAGCGCGATCGTCTCTTTGAAACCCCAAGTCGATCTGTATAAAATTGTCTTGCTGCTTTCGAGTTTATTATTTTATTCCTTCTGGAGTTTCGACTTTCTTTTACTCCTAATTTTAGGTACTGTCTATAATTATATCATTCTCCGAGCTGTTTGTAACGGTAAATATAAAAAACTTGCTTTAATCTCCGGCATAATTTTCAACATAGCCAACCTCGGCATCTTTAAATATTGCAACTTCTTTGTAACTTCCTTATTTGACGTACTCAACCAGCTACAAATTCCAGCTAGCTTTCAAGTTTTGCAAATAATCGCTCCCGTCGGGGTGTCATTCTACACATTTAGAATGATTTCCCATGTAATCGACTGCTACCAGCAAAAAATTCCCTGTCCGAAATTTGTAGACTACGCCACCTACATCACCTATTTCCCTCAAATTGCCTCCGGGCCAATCTCGCGGCCTCGCGAATTTTACACGCAGCTAAATTCACCCAAAAAATACGACTATCAAATCGAAGAAGTTATAGTTTTGATTTTGTCTGGACTCTTCAAAAAATATACTTTATCCAGCTTCTTATTTAACTTCACTCAACTGCCATTCAAAGTCCCCCAGCAATACAGCAGCATCGATTTGATCCTCGCAGCAATTTCCTATTCCTGTTTGATTTATGTAGATTTTAGCGGCTACTCGGATCTCGCAAATGGCATCTCTTGTTTGCTGGGTTTCAAACCGATCGCCAATTTTAATATGCCATACCGATCGCTCAGCTTGCAAGAATTTTGGAAACGGTGGCACATCAGTCTTTCTGAGTGGCTGAGGGATTACGTTTACTTCCCCTTGGGCGGCAACAAATACGGCAAGTTAAGGAAATACCTAAATTTAGTGACGACAATGGCGATCGGCGGATTTTGGCACGGCGCAGGTTTAAACTTTATCGTCTGGGGAGCAATTCACGGTTTAGGATTAGTTGTCAACCATCTATGTAAAGATATCCCGCAGGCGATCGACCTCAAATTCAAATACTCCTTTCCCAGATTTGCTAAATTTGGCAGTTGGCTATTAACCTTTAGTTTTGTTACTTGTAGCTGGGTATTTTTCGGCACACCCAACTGGGAAACTGCTATCAGGTTTTTTCAGGGAATTGTTCGTTTTTCGGGTGCAACTTTTCAATTCAACTTTTGGCAATTATACCTAGTAATTGCAGTCATTGGCGCGATCAACTTGTGGGGCGATCGTATCGCCCAACTATTCCAAACCGTATTTTCCTTGAAAAACATATTTTTTCGAGTTGTCTTAGTTTCGCTATTCGTGTATGCTATTTTGATGCTAGGGCCCAGCACCGTCCCGCCTTTTATCTACTTTAATTTCTAAGCAATATGAGAGACCGAGAAATTTTACTAATTGTTACTTCTGTAATTCTAACTTTAATATTTACCAACTTATCCTTATTTCTAAAAAGTTTTTCCTCAACTCCTTTCGCTAGCCTCGAAATTAAACAAGCAGCGCGCCAAATTGAAATAGACGGTTTCAGGAAATCCGAACAAGATTTTTGGAGCAAAATCAAAGATATTAACTTTGATAGCATCCCCCAAAAAACAGAAAATGCCCCAGTCAAAACCGCAATAAAATCAGCAGTTAAACCCGAAAAACTTGCTAAAAAACCAACTGTAGCTAAAGCTAAACTAACCATACCTTATCGCAAATTTTTATTTATTGGAGATTCCGTAATGTTCGACTTAGGAACTCAACTCCAGTCTAGTTTAAAGGAAAAATATAATATCGCCGATACGAAGATTGACTACAAAGCATCAAGCGGATTAAATCGCATAGATTACTACGATTGGTATGCCAGAACCACCGAAATCATCAAGGATTATCGGCCCGATGTAGTGATAGTTTTGTTTGGAGGTAATGACACTCAAGATATCACTGATTCCCAAGGAAAATATCGGGCAATCATGACTCCAGAGTGGCAAAAAACTTATCAAGAAAGAGTAGATAAGTATGCTAAATTACTTAACTCATCTTCGGTGAGAAAAGTCTACTGGGTTGGTCAATCAATCTCTAACAAATCTCAGTACATCCAACAGTTTCCAGTGATGAATGAGATATATAAAAGTGCGAGTAAAACTTCACCAAAAATCGAATTTATTTCTACTTGGGATACTTTTGCAGAAGGCGGCAAATTTATTCCCGTAGTTTCTGATAAATCGGGTAAACGAGGTTATGTAAAAGTTAATGACGGGGTGCATTTCACCTCCCACGGAGCTCAGATTATCAGCGACTTAATTGTTGACGAAATGGCGAAAGACAAAATTTTAAAGGTTTCTAAGAAGAAACCATAAATTGGGAGTCAGAAACCGGATTTCTTCACCGAATAGCAAGGGTTTGAAGCCCCAGCATGAAGGCAGATTGTGATAAAAACGGAGTTTAAATCTCCGTTCTTAAGTAACTAAGCAAAATTAACTACATAAAAACTCCCTACTGTGTAAGGGTTTCAATCAAGATATTGTGTAATTAATTCTGTTTAACTAATTATCACTTCGCTGTCAACTGTCAACTGTTTAATCAACCTCGGTTAAGATGCCAAAACTGTCGCAGAAACCCGGTTTCTTGGATTAGTCACATCGATTTTTTAGTTGCACTAATTCAACTTTATATCCATCTGGATCTTCGACAAAAGCGATGACTGTTGAACCGTGTTTCATCGGGCCAGGTTCGCGGCTAACTTTACCACCACGAGCTTTAATTTCATTGCAAGTACCATAAATGTCATCAATGCCGATCGCAATATGGCCATAAGCATCCCCTAAATGGTACTTTTCGACACCCCAATTGTAAGTTAATTCCAAAACAGTATGGTCGGAGTCATCGCCGTAACCAACGAAAGCCAGGGTGAATTTACCATCTGGATATTCTTTTTGTCGCAGCAGTTTCATCCCTAGCACTTCGGTGTAAAATTTGACCGACTCTTCCAGGTTTCCGACTCGGAGCATCGTGTGTAGTAGTTGCATTTAGCTCACTCCAAATTTTTAAGCTTTCTTCAATTTTAGCGATTTATTGCTAAAAAAACTCGCGCAGCCACCGTCACAATTGCCGCAGACTCCTGTGTTACGCTTGTACTTCCACCACACCCCGAAACATATTCATGCCGCAAGTAAATGAGTATCGTCCAGGTTTATTAGGGGTGAACTCAACAGCCGTTACCTGATTTAGAGGTAATTCTCGCATGATGTGAAAATCTGGTAACAACACTTTTTCTAAACAACTATTGGGGTCACGCCTTAAGAAATTTAGCCGGACTAATTGACCAACTTTTACAACTACGGTAGCAGGCTCGTAACCGCCGTCTACAGTAATAGTCAACTCTTGTATTCCCTGCATAGATTTAGCTTGTTGTCCTTTAGCTTTATTGAACAAAAACCACCATAACTCCAAACCAATTAATGTCAAACCACCTATTGTGACACCGACTTTTAAACCTAGTGGCTGTTCAATGCTACGGAATTGAGTTGTTGAAGTAGAATGTTCGACGGACATTTCGGCAGCTTGAACTCCCGATGCCATTCCGATCGCAATTCCTACACTCGCGAGAGTTACCCAAATTTGACGATGATATAACATTGATTTAATTCCTCCTAATTTAGGCAATATATTTTGCTTTGAAATTACGCAATCGCAAAGCATTAGTCAGTACGGAAACTGAACTAAAAGCCATTGCTCCGCCCGCAATAATTGGATTGAGCAGCCAGCCAAAAATTGGGTACAAAATACCCGCAGCGATCGGTATTCCAGCGATGTTGTAAATAAATGCAAAAAATAGATTTTCGCGGATGTTCCGCATGGTGGCGCGCGATAGTTGAATGGCTGTAACTATGCCTTGCAAGTCTCCAGAAATTAGGGTGATATCGCTGGCTGCGATCGCAATATCAGTCCCCGTACCGATCGCAATTCCGACATCCGCTATGGCCAAAGCCGGTGCATCGTTAATCCCATCTCCCACCATCGCGACAATCTTACCTTGTGCTTGCAGTGCCTTGATTTGAGCTGCTTTTTGGTCTGGTCTAACTTCAGCAAAAACGCGAGTAATGCCAGCAGAATGGGCGATCGACTCCGCAGTCGCGCGGTTATCTCCTGTCAGCATCACTACCTCCAAACCGAGTTTTTGCAGCGCTTTCACCGCCTGTGTTGACGACGGTTTCAGGGCATCGGCAATGCCCATTATTGCCTCAATTTTCCCCTCTACAGCTATCCAAAAAACCGTTTTGCTGGCAGATTCCAAAGCTCTGGCGCGCAGTTCCAGATATTCAGTATCAAAACCTAGTTCTTGCATCCACCTCAGCGTTCCCAGGGCGATCGGCTTTCCGCCTACAACCCCGCGCACGCCACTCCCGGCGATCGCCTCAAAATCCTTAACATCTGTTAAACTTACTTCTTGCGATCGAGCGTATCTCACAACAGCTTCCCCCAAAGGATGCTCCGAATTTTTCTCAACAGACGCAGCTAACTTCAGCAATTGTAATTCATTACTGTTTGCCGTTCCTTTAATTGTTACAAAATCAGTGACAGTCGGCTTGCCTTCCGTCAGAGTTCCAGTTTTATCTAACACAATAATTTGAATTTTTTGAGCCAATTCTAAACTCTCGGCTCCTTTAATTAAAATTCCATTTTCTGCACCTTTGCCAGTTCCAACCATCACCGCAGTTGGAGTCGCCAAACCCAAAGCGCAGGGACAAGCAATAATCAACACCTCCACCATTGTCACCGTTGCCAAAGTCAAGTTTCCCGTCGCATTAAACCAGACAATAAAAGTAGCTAAAGCGACGGCAATTACTGCGGGAACAAACCAGCCTGTTACCTGATCTGCCAATTTTTGAATCGGTGCTTTAGATCCCTGGGCATCCTGCACCATCTTGACAATCTGAGCTAAAAATGTATCCTTTCCTACCCTAGTAGTGCGAAATTTAAAGCTACCCGTTTTGTTAATTGTCGCTCCGATAACTTCAGCGCCAAGCTGCTTTTTGACAGGCAAACTTTCTCCCGTAACCATTGCTTCGTCTACTGTCGAAGAGCCTTCGATAACTTCTCCGTCTACGGGGATTTGCTCGCCGGGCCGCACCTGCACGACATCGCCAATTTCCACTTCGGCTAATGGCACTTCCAACTCTTTCCCGTTGCGAACTATCCGAGCAGTTTTTGCTTGCAAACCCATGAGTTTGCGAATGGCTTCGGAAGTCTCTCCCTTCGCCCGATTTTCTAAGGTTTTACCCAACAAAATTAAGGCGACAACGCTAGCAGCGACTTCGTAGTAAACGCTAGGAGTCAAACCTTGGGCGGTGAAGAAACCGGGAAAAAATGTCACAAATACAGAATAAAAGTAAGCAGCACTCGTACCCAAAGCAATCAGGGTATCCATTGTGGCTACCCGCCGTTTTAGGGATTTCCAAGCTCCCACATAAAACGATTTGCCGCACCAAAATTGTACTGGTGCTGTCAGCACTAATTGCAGCCAAAAATTGTGCAGCCATGCGGGAATAAATGGCAGGTGCAAGCCAGTCATCGCCGGAATACCACCCACAACTAGCAGGATGCTGATGATACCTGCTGTCCAGAGTTTCCGCTGCAAGTTTTGAGATTCAGCTTGGCGATTTTTGCGATCGCTATCATCCTCACCCGCAGCCATTTCTTGAAGTGGCAAAGCTTTATATCCCGCTGCATCAACAGCTTCTTGAATTGTTGCTAAGCTAGTTTTCTGGGAGTCGTATTGGATGCTTGCTTGTTCCATGCCAAAGTTGACATTGCACTCAATTACGCCAGGAACAGATTTAATTGCTTGTTCAATGGAAGAGGCACAGGAGGCGCAACTCATGCCTTGGAGTTTGAGTGTGAGATTGTCCATATATGAACTCCTAAATTGGGCAAAACCGCTGTTTTTTTGCTGTAGCACTCTGCTTTCAGATGACTGGATAGCCAGCCGTTTCGATCGCAGATTTGACTTCAGTTTCCGGCTTCACAGTTTGAATTGTCACCAATTTTGTCTTGAGATCGGCCTCAACAGCGGCTGCTGGATCGAGGGTTTTGACTGCTTGTGCGATCGTATTCAAACAAGCAGAACAAGCCATTGTCGGAACTTTTAACTGTAGAGTCATAATTTCAACCTCAGCAGAAACCACTCTGCTTCATTAATGAATTAATTTAATTATACAGTCTCCAGTTAGCAAGAGAGTCAAGTCAATTGTATATTTTAAATTCTCGATTTTAGATTTTTCTGAATTTCATCCTAATTTCATCTCTATGTGACAATATAAATATAAGTGGCAACTTAAAAGATATAAAAACCATGAAATCAATCTCATTAAAAACCAGCTTTACAGCCCTGACATTAACCTGTGCAACCGTCCTAACCAGCGGAGTGCTTGCAGCCTGTTCAAAAGCCCCTTCAAGTCAAACTCAAGCCCCAAATATTACCGCAGCAACCCCAGCCAGCAGCCAGCAAGACATGGCCAAAAGTCACAATATGGCTGGGATGGATCACAGTATGTCAATGGACTTAGGCCCTGCTGATGCCGACTACGATTTGCGATTTATTGATGGGATGAGCGTTCATCATCAAGGTGCTGTAAACATGGCTCAAGATGTACTGAAACAATCGAAACGCCCGGAAATGAAAAAAATCGCAAATGAGATGATTGTCGCTCAAAAACGCGAAATTAATCAAATGAAAGAGTGGCGAAAAACTTGGTATCCAAAAGCCGACAATACGCCGATGGCTTATCACGCTGCAATGGGTCACATGATGGCAATGACTCCCGAACAAACGCAAAGCATGATGATGACGATGGATTTAGGTGCTGCTGACGATCAGTTTGATTTGCGGTTTCTGAATGCGATGATTCCCCACCACGAAGGAGCTTTGGTGATGGCCCAAGATGCTTTTAAGAAGTCTAAACGGCCGGAAATGAAGAAGTTATCGGAAGAGATTCTGATTTCGCAAAAAAAAGAAATCGAGCAAATGAAAGAGTGGCGTAAAAGTTGGTACAAACAATGATTTAGCTTTCAAAATAATACGTGATCTACAGCCACAATATTAGTGACATGAATCACAAGATGTCAAAGTTCTAGGAAATACTTGCATTATGAGAGCAAGAAATCCAGCTAACGAAAGAGTGGCAACAAGCTTGCCATAACACTAATTTAGCTCCATCGCTGCTATCAGAAGTTGTCTGATTCTAGCTGATTTCATTTTTTACGTAAAAATACTGTAGACAATTGAGAAGCAGTGCCTCTAAAGTATAGAAGTCAGTCAAACGCTATATAAAAGGTGCAGGTAATGATCTCGAACAGCTTGGAATTAAAGACAACCCATGACTCAAATGTAGCTGTAGAAAAGCTAGTGAGCGCATTAACAAAGGAAATTGAAGCAAAAGCAAAAATCGCAAAACGGAAAAAAGAGCTACAGCGCAATCCCTTGGCATTAGGCACAACTTATAGTCGAATTTTAGAAGCCGGCGGACATTTGGGCTGCTAACGGAAATTTCATCCTAATTTCATTTGTCAGTGAAATACTAGGTTGAGTAGAGCATTTTAGCTCTTGGTCATTGCTTAACGGTCGCTTCTGACAAAATGCTAATAAGTAGTTCCAGTTAATTGGGTTCACCTACTTATTTTGGCAATACTAACCGCTAAGCCTTTGGCACTCCACCTGATTTCAAGGATAATGCCAATGATGATATTTCACAAATCTGCTCAATCTCTTGCAATTATTAGCAGTTGTTGTTCTGGAACTTTGTTAAGCCTAATTTTGCTAAGTTCCCCCGCCGCCGTTTTTGCTCATGCTGGACATGGTAATGAATTTCACGAAAGCGGAGGT